>Ga0105045_10001238_pt1 | contig 20680 bp, 13 predicted proteins | sample MAT02_FD_78089 | JGI IMG/M metagenome (GOLD analysis project Ga0105045, IMG submission 78089) | Freshwater microbial communities from Lake Fryxell liftoff mats and glacier meltwater in Antarctica - MAT-02 (megahit assembly) | ecosystem: Environmental > Aquatic > Freshwater > Ice > Liftoff... | reverse complement strand
GTGATGATGAGAGGCTCCGGCCAAGTAAAAATTTATTGGGAAATTCGGATATTTTAAAAAAACCTTGTAATTTACCAACCACATTAGCCGATGAGCGGACAGGGTGGCCTGTTGGAAAGGCAGCTTTGGTGCTGAAGCAAAAGCTTGCCGCTAATGGCGAGGTAAGCGTAAACGGGAGCAGGCGCTTTGCTTCGTTTTTTGGGGGGGAGGTGCAAGTTTTTAGTAAATAGACGCAAGGGTTGCGTTTGTGCAGATGTTGGTAGAAAGCCAAAAACGACACACCGTAGAATAATTTTAAAGAAAAATTATTACCTTTAACACAGTAAAAATTATTAAAATGGATATAAATAAACATATAATTGACCAACGTATTAATAAAATAGTTTCGGAAAATCCAGCTTGGTTTGAAGATATTGATAGAAACAATAAAAATCATGATGAGGCAAAACGAAAGAAGCTATCAAAGGCTTTTGTTTGTCTTGCCGTATCTACATATTTAAGCATAGAAATTACCGAAGCAAATAACCTTTTAACCGAAGGAGGAAATGATGCTGGAATTGATGCAATATTCATTGGTGACTTCAATGATTATGAATTTCCCGTAACTATTTTTCAAGGTAAATATATTTTTGATTTAGATAAAGATAGTAATTTTCCTGCTAATAGTGTACAGCGTGTTGTAAGTTTAATCGGAGCAATCTTTGACCCAACAAAGCCTGTCCTAATGAATAACGATTTAAAACCCAAAGTAGAGGAAATCCGCTCCTTGATTTTAGATGGTTATATCCCTTATGTTAAAGTTATATTTACTAATAATGGACTTTTGTGGAATAATGATGGAAAAAATCACATCAAAAACGCAAACTATCCATCAGACCAAGTAGAATTTGAGCATTTTAGTCATTTAGATATTGTAAATTCATTAAAATCGAAGAGGGAAATTAATACAACCATTAAACTTTCAGGCAAAAGTTTTCAAGAGAATTTTAATTTTAAAAGAGTTTTAATTGGTAAAGTTAATGTTGTAGAGATCTTAACTTTATTTGAAACTTATGGAGATACAATCCTCGAAAGAAATATTCGCAGGTATTTAGGACTCAATAAAAATCGTGTGAATGAAGCAATTAAAACCACTTTGTTAGGAAATAAAAAAGATAATTTTTATTTTTACAACAACGGTGTAACAATGGTTTGTAGTAAGTTTTCTCATAATGCATTACAAACAACTGATTGGAGTATTAAAGTTGATGGCTTGCAAATAATCAATGGTGGACAATCTTGTAAAACAATCGAACATACTTTAAAAGAAAATCCTGGTATTGATTTTTCACAAGTTTTTATTCTTGTACGACTTTATGAATTATCGGGAGACGGTATTGATGAACTCATTAACGATGTAACTATTGCGACTAATAGCCAAAATCCAGTTGATTTAAGGGATTTACGAGCAAACGATACAATTCAAATAAATTTGGAAAGTGATATTAAGGAGTTGGGTTTTACATATAAAAGAAAAAAAGATGGTATTACCTCTGGTGATATAATCCCTTCCTCTGTAGCGGCAGAAGCTATATATTCTATTTGGCGTAAAAAGCCTCACCAAGCAAAATTTAAACGAAATGAATTATTTGGTAAATTTTATCATGAAGTTTTTGATAATATTAATGGGGCACAATTAGTCTTAGCTGTTTTAATTTATAGATTTTGTGATAATCAAAGGAGAAGAAGTAGTTTAATTGACACATTCCCACATATCCCATATAGTAATTATTTTATGGCAATGCTAATTTCTCAAATTGTTCTGAAAGACTTAAACATTGCCTTTGATAAGCTCTCACACAAGGAATTTGCACAGGTAAAAGATTACTTTGAACAAAATAAGGAGCCTCTGTTTGACCGAGCAAACAGTGTTTTAATAACTGCATTAGAGAAACTCTATGCAGATGTATATGAAAACATAGAATTACGAAGATTATCTGCGACATTTAGACGTGGAGATTTGATGTCATTTTTGGAAATATAGCTCAAAAAGCCTTCTGCCAATAGGGTATTGAAAGATTGTCAGACGAAAGTTGTTGAAGATTTGAACTGCCTATAAAGGCTGAACTTTTGTATTTCAAATTCCAATCCTTGGCCAATGCTATTCCGTTATCTGGCAAGTTATGCCTAACTTTGTCAATTCACCACTGCCCATTTTCAGGTTTATTCATGACAAGCTTGCCCCCTCCGCAAATTGGCCAATGGTTTGCGACCAAAGGCTGGGCGATGCAACCCTTCCAGCGCGAGTGCATGGCGGCTTATTTGGCGGGGCAAAGTGGGCTGCTGAACGCCCCGACGGGCAGTGGAAAAACTTACGCCCTTTGGTTGCCCTGTCTTGCCGAATGGCTAGAAAATCATCAACTCCAGCGCCCAGTCCTGCCGTTACAGGTGTTGTGGATCACGCCTTTGCGGGCGTTGTCCAAAGATTTGCAAATGGCGATGCAAACCGCTTGTGATGAGCTGGCCATCCCGTGGCAGGTGGGCTTGCGCACGGGTGACACCAGCAGTACGGAGCGGCAAAAGCAGCGAAAAAAACCGCCGCAATGTTTGGTCACTACCCCAGAAAGTTTGCACGTGTTGTTTTCCAGCAAAGAATATGCTGACTTATTTGGCGACTTGAAGGCCGTTGTTGTGGATGAATGGCACGAATTGCTCGGCACAAAGCGCGGGGTGCAAATGGAATTGGCCATTTCCAAGTTGGTGGCCATTCGGCCCAGCCTCAAAGTGTGGGGCATCTCGGCCACGATCGGCAACCTGCCCAAAGCCGCCGAAGCGCTCACTCATCCATTGATTGCCAAAGGATTAATCGTGTCGCCAACCATTGTCAAGGCCCAGATTGCCAAGCAGATTGACGTAGTGTCGATCTTGCCCGACACCATGGACAGGTTTCCTTGGGCCGGGCATTTGGGCCTGAACTTGATCCATAAAATATTGCCCATCATTGCGGCTAGCCAAACCACCCTGCTATTTACCAATACCCGGGCAATGACCGAAATTTGGTACCAGAAATTGCTCGAAGAGGCCCCCGATCTGGCGGGGCTGATGGCGATGCACCACGGTTCACTGGACAATGAAATTCGCACTTGGGTGGAAAATGCCCTCCACGATGGTAAACTTAAACTGGTAGTTTGTACGTCCAGTTTGGACTTGGGCGTGGATTTTCGTCCGGTGGACACCGTGATCCAAGTGGGCAGCCCCAAGGGTGCGGGCAGGTTTGTGCAACGCGCCGGGCGCAGCGGCCACCAGCCGGGGGCTTGCAGCAAAATTTATTTCCTGCCCACCCACGCCCTGGAACTGATCGAGGGGGCGGCCCTGCGCCATGCCATTGCCCATGACCAGATCGAGTCCCGCGAACCGATCCAAGGCTCCCTCGATGTGTTGGTGCAATACGTGGTGACCTTGGCCGTTTCAGATGGGTTTGTGGCCGATGAACTTTACCAAGAAGTGATAACCACCTACGCTTACCGGGAGTTGAGCCTGCCAGATTGGCGCTGGATCCTCGATTTTGTGGTCACCGGGGGCAATAGTTTGGCCAGCTATGACGAATACAAAAAGGTGGAGATCGGCGAAGAAAACGGGGCCGAGATTTATCGGGTCAACAAACGGAAAATCGCCCAACAGCACCGCCTCAGCATCGGCACCATTGTGAGCGATCCGATGGTGAAAATAAAATATGTCAATGGCAGCTACATTGGCACGGTGGAAGAGTCGTTTATTTCGCGCCTCAATGTTGGGGATGTATTTTGGTTTGCGGGCCGCAACTTGGAGTTTGTGCGGATGCACGAGATGGAGGCCCAAGTGCGAAAGACCACCCGCAAGGCTGGCCAGCTCCCGCGCTGGGGCGGGGGAAGAATGCTTTTCTCCTCGGAACTATCAGCGTTGCTGCGGGAAAAATTGGCGGACTGGGCCGACAGTCCCGACATCGAAATGCAAACGATTCAACCTATTTTGGCACTGCAAGATCGCTGGTCGGCCGTGCCCAGTACCGATGAACTGCTCTTGGAAATGGTCGAATCCAAGGAAGGTCATCACCTGTTTGTCTATACGTTTGCCGGCCGTGGGGCGCACGAAGTGCTGGCGGCATTGGTGGCCTATCGACTGGGAAAAATGCAAGCCATTACTTTTTCTTTGGCCATGAACGATTACGGTTTTGAGCTGTTGTCGGAGCAACCGATCCCCCTGCTGGATGCGTTGGAACTGGATCTGTTCAGCACCGAAAACCTGTTGGCCGACGTGGCCGCCAGCCTGAACGAAACCGAAATGGCCCGGCGCAAATTCCGCGACATTGCCTCCATCGCCGGGCTGGTGTTTCAGGGCTATCCGGGCAAAGGCATCACCCATAAAAATTTGTATGCGTCCACCCGCTTGCTGTTTGATGTTTTTTTGGAATACGATACGCAAAATTTATTGGTCAAGCAATCGTTCAATGAGGTGCTCAACCTCCAACTGGAACTCCAGCGGATTGAGGCCGTGCTCCACCAAATCAAAGCGCAAAAAATCATCATTAAGTACCCGCCCCGCCCCACTCCGTTTGCGTTTCCGATCTTGGTCGATCGGATGCGCGAACAGTTCAGCTCGGAATCGATCGAGGATCGGATAGGCCGGATGACCTTGCAACTGGAGCGATATGCCCAAGCAGAGTAGTGAATAGCTGCGCCAGACATGCCATATTTATCAGGATAGCCCGCTGGAAATTGTCCCATCGCTTTATATTTGCTCCCCGGCCCGTGGCCCTGGGGCGGGCAGGTTTTTGGGCGACAAACCATTGCATTAATAAACCAGTTGAGTATTACCAGTGTAGGTTTGAAACCGGGGATCGAGCAAACCCTGGAAGCCCGGCCAATCAATCCTAAAAATTGCCAAAATCATCTTTATCTTGTTACAACAGATAATTAGTCAACGAAAATGAAAAAAACATTTATTGCCATCGGATTGAGCTTGTGTTCTTGGGCCCTATTGGCCCAGCGGGGCGGGGTCAAGCAGTTGCCGCTCACCGACCTGTCGGCCTTTCAGTCCCAAGCGGGCAACTGGCGCATCGTGGGCGACGTGCAAATGGATCCTAATGTCGGCCTAGCGTCCACCACTCCCGCCGCCGTGACCAGCGCCGCCGGCACGGGCATTTTGCTCAACCTCAATACCGCCGACCAAAAGACCAATTTGGTGACCAATTGGGAGCATGGCGATATTGAGCTGGAAGTGGAAGTGATGCTGCCCAAAGGCTCCAACTCGGGCATTTACCTGCAAAACAGGTACGAAGTCCAGTTATTTGATAGCTGGGGCAAAACATCGCCCAACTATGGCGACATGGCCGGAATTTACCGCAATTGGGGCACCGGCGCTGAAGAATATGCCGGCAAAGCTCCCCGCGTCAATGCGGCCAAAGCCCCCGGACTTTGGCAAACCGTCAAAATCGCGTTTCAAGCCCCGCGCTTTGATGCAGCGGGCAACAAAACAGCCAATGCCCGCTTTGTGTATGTGGAACTGAACGGGGTGCGCGTCCACGAAAACGTGGAAGTGCCGCTGCCCACCGGGGGCGGAATGCCGCAGGAGGCCGCGTTTGGCCCGATCCAAATCCAGGGCGATCATGGCCCCGTGGCCCTGCGCAATTTCAAATATGAGCTGTTGGAAGAAAAAGCAATAAAACTGACCAATATTCGCTACGAAGTGTTCAACGGACAGTTTGACAAGGCCGAGGCAGTGACCGGTAAAGCAGCCCGATCGGGCACGCTGCCCAAATTGACCGTCGACATTGAGGGCATGAACCCCGTGTTTGGCTTGGTGTTAAAAGGCAATGTGGAAGTAGCCGAAGCTGGCAAATACGACCTGCGCTTTCATTACACGGGCGGTGTCCGCCTGAAAGTGGGCGATAAAATCATGGAATCCGGGCTTGGCTACGAAGTGGCCAAACCGTTCAGCGTGGATCTCCCCAAGGGCAGCACCCCGTTTGAGCTGGTCTATTTCAAGAATACGCCCTGGTGGCCCCAGATGCTCGGTTTGTTCAATTATGGGTCATTTCCGGTGCCGCTGCACAGCTACAGCTCATTTGTGCCAAGTTCGGGCCGGGTGGCTCCCATTTTTGTGGAGGTCGAGAATCGCCCCCGGTTGCTGCGGGCTTTCTTGGATTTCAAGGGCGACCGCAGCCAGCGCCTCACCCACACCATTGCCGTGGGCAGCACCAATGGCCTCCATTTTGCCTACGATCTCAAAACGGGAAATCCTGCCTGCGTGTGGCGCGGCGATTTTGTGGATGCCACCCCCATGTGGCACGACCGGGGCGACGGCTCCTTCCTGCCCCAAGGTGCCGCCCAGTTCCTTTTTGCTGGCCCGGCACTGGCCAAGTTGGCCTCCCCCGGTGCCGCTTTCCCCGCCGCACTTGATGAGAAGGATGGTTTCAAAAACAAGGGCTACCGGATTGACGAAGGCAGCGGCTTGCCCGTTTTTCAGTATGCGCAAGACGGCATTGAAATCGACGACATGATGCAGCCCGATGAAACCGGCAAGGCATGGGTGCGCACGGTGAAAGCCAAGGATGGCAAGGCCGATAGTGGTTTGTTCGTCAAAATAGCGGAAGGAAACAGCATCAAAGCATCGGCCAATGGGGAGTTTGTGGTTGATCAGGCGTATTACATCCGCCCGGCCAGTGGCCAAACCTTTACCCTGCGGCAAGTCAATGGCAAGACCGAACTGGTCTGCCCGCTCGGAATCCAGTCGGTGCAATATTCAATTATTTGGTAAATCATAAATTGACGATGAAAAAGAACATTCAAAAGTATGGATTGTTGGCCGGGCTGTGGTTGGCCAGCTTCCAATTGGGTTGGGCCCAAGCCGTTAGCTCAAAATTGGAACAACAGGAAAAGCAATACTACACCATCGCCACCCTGCCCGTTCCCGAGGGAATGTTGCTGGAAGTGGGCGGCATCACCACCCTGCCCGACGGCCGGGTGGCATTGTGCACCCGGCGCGGGGATCTATGGGTAGTGGAGAACCCCGATATGTACGAGGGCCGCGCCCCGCGTTTTAGTCTCTTTGCCTCGGGCCTGCATGAGCCGCTGGGGCTCACTTTCCGCGACAATGCCTTCTTTGTGGCCCAACGCGGCGAGTTGACCAAAATCAAGGACATGAATGGCGATGGCAAGGCTGATGTGTATGAAACCATCTACGACTGGCCTATTTCGGGCCATTACCACGAATATTCCTACGGTCCCAAGTTCCTGCCCGACGGCAGCATGATGGTGACCGGCAACGTAGCCTTTGGCGATCAGGAATGGTGGCGCGGGGAAAGCCGCCAACCTTGGCGCGGCTGGACCATGCGTATTTTTGCCGATGGCCGCATGGAGCCTTGGGCCACTGGGATGCGCTCCCCCTGCGGGCTGGGCATTTATCAGGGCGAATTTTTTTACACCGACAACCAGGGCGACTGGATCGGATCGGGCGGGATTTGGCACGTGACCAAGGGCAGTTTCACCGGCCACCCCGCCGGGTTGCACTGGGCTGGGGCCGCCAATTCGCCGGTAAAACTGACCGAAGATCAGTTTTATGCCAAAGTGGATAAGCGACAAGTGAAAAAAGACGGCCAGTTTGTCAAACCAGACAACATTCAAAACGAAAAAAATCCATTGTTGCTCTCCGAAGTCAAAAAGGACTTCCCCGAAATCAGGCTGCCCGCCGTTTGGCTGCCCCACGGCATATTGGGCATTTCCAATGCGGAAATCGTAGTGGATGAATCCAAAGGCAAGTTTGGCCCGTTTGCCGGCCAGCTTTTCGTTGGCGACCAAGGCCAGAGCAAAATCATGCGCGTGGTGCTGGAAAAAGTGAAGGACGAATACCAAGGCGTGGCCTTTGACTTCCGGGCCGGTTTCCAGTCGGGCGTGTTGCGCCTCACGTGGGGACACGACGGCTCCCTTTATGCCGGCCAGACCAACCGGGGCTGGGGTTCGGCGGGAACCACCACTTCGGGCCTGGAACGGCTCATTTGGAGTGGCAAAACCCCTTTTGAAATGAAAACCGTACAGGCGCAGCCCGATGGCTTCGAGATCGAGTTTACGCTGCCCGTGGACAAAACCTCGGCCGAAAACCTCGATGCTTACAGTGGCAGATCTTTCGTTTATAAATACCACGCAGCTTATGGCAGCCCCACCATCAGCGAGGAAGCCCTGAAAATCAAGGGCGTAAAAGTATCGGCAGATGGCCTCAAAGTGCGGGTAGTGGTGGCCAACCTCCGCCAATACTACATCCACCAACTGTCGGTGAGCGGGTTGCGGTCGGCAGCCGAAAAATTGCCAGTGCTCCACCCCGATGCCTATTATACCCTCAACAATATTCCTGACGGGCAGTCGCTATCAGTAACCGAATTGAGCACCAAGCGCGGCGGTTCCGGTGCAGCCCAAACGGTTGCCACTACGCCCAAACCAGTGGCTAAACCCACGGGAGCAGCCCCGACGTTGGCCGAAATCCAACCGTTGCTGGCCAAGCATACCTGTACGGCCTGCCACCAAGCGGACAAGCGCCAAGTTGGCCCTGCGTTCAGCGAGATTGCCAAGCGCAAATACAGCGTGGAGCGGATTGTACAGTTGATCTACAACCCCGAGCCAGCCAATTGGCCCGACTATGCCACTCCAATGGCCGCCATGCCCCAAGTGCCCAAGGCCGATGCCACGAAAATAGCCAAGTGGATAGTGTCGTTGAGCAAGTAACATTTAGTCGGTAATCACTCTTTGTCCCGTAGCCAATCGCCATTTCGCTGGTTGGCTACGGGTTTTTTAGGTCAAAATAAAATTGGTTGAGGACGTTAACCAAGTTGGTCTCCTTGATTTTCAGGGCCTTTTATTTTCTGGTTAGTGGAAAACCAAGATTGGTTTGGGCTTGAGGCTCAGCGCGATCCGCCGGGATGTTGGCTAAAACTGCACCAAATAAGCTGCTAGCTTGCGCACCCTGTGACGTGCGAAGCCAAGTGCTGGTCGGTTGGGCTGGTCAATCGGTCAGGGCCTGATAGACCAAGATCTTGAACTGCTCGCCAACGCCCCAGTGGGTGGTGGGCCAAACTTGGGTCATCAGCACACCGATCAATTCTTCTTTGGGGTCGACCCAAAAATGGGTGTTGTACATGCCGCCCCATTCATACGTGCCCACCGAGAGCGGGTGCAAATGCCACGCCCCGGTGCCAGTAATTTCAAAGCCCAAGCCGAATTTATTTTTCCGTCCCCACACTTCCAGCGGCCCGATCTGGTTGGTGGTCATCAGCTCAATGGTGCGGCGGCTGAGCAGTTGGTTACCGTTGTAGCGCCCACCGTTGAGCAACATTTGCAGAAAATGGGCGTAGTCGCTGGCCGTGGAGCTCAGGCCCGCTCCGCCCGAATGGTAGGTTTTGGCTCCTTGCACCGGATAATCGGCAAATGGACGGTTGGAGTGGGGGAGGAGGCTGTCGCCTTTTTGTTCATACAACTCGACCAGCCGATCGGTCTTATTGTCGGGGACATAAAAAAAAGTATCGCTCATACCCAACGGGGCAAAAATCCGCTTTTGGAAGAAATCAGCCAGCGATTGGCCCGATACCCGCTCGATCAGGTAGCCCAGCATGTCAGTGTTGAGGCCATAGGTAAACTGCTCGCCCGGTTCGTGCAGGCGGGGCAGGGCGGCCAGTTTGGGCATGGTCTGGGCCAGGGTCACGTTTTGGAGCGAATGAAAATCGGGGATCTGGGCTTTTTTGTAGAGTGGGTGGCCATAGGCGATGCCCGCCGTATGGGTGAGCAAGTGCCGGATGGTCACTTCGTGCTTGGCAGGCACTGCCCGAAAACTGGTATCGCGCTTGGTCAAAATGAGCTGCTTGAGGATCTGCGGCTTTTTGAACTCGGGGATGTACATGGCCACTGGATCGTCGAGCCGTAGCTTGCCCTCTTCGTAGAGCAGCATCACGCCCACGCTGGTGATGGCCTTGGACATGGACATGATCCGGAAAATATGGTTCAACTGCATGGCTTCCCCTTTGGCCAGGTTGCTTTGCCCAAAAGCTTTGTGGTAAACAATTTTGCCGCGCCGGGCGACCAGTGCCACCATTCCCGGCAACTGCTTGGCTTGGACGTAGCGCAGCATCCCGCTATCGATCCGGGCAAGCCGGGCCCCGGAAAAGCCCACTTCGTCGGGAGCGGCTACGGTTAGTAGCTGTTTGGCAAAAAAGTCTTTCGTGGCCGACTGGGCCGGGGCAGTGTTGGCCGCTTGCTCAGGAGCACGGCCCGTGCACGCCACCAACGCGGGCAACAGGAAGGATAGGAAAGCACGGAGCATGGCACAAATGAATCAGTGAAACATAAAAAGTAACGGTGGCGAGGCAGGCCCGTTTAGGATTTTCCGCTGTCAGGTTTTTTGACCGAACCGCTTTGGGCAATGGATTCGCGCATTTCGGTATCTGCCAATAAGTTTTGCATTTTATAATAATCCAACACTCCAAAACTACCATTGCGGAAGGCTTCGGCAATGGCCATTGGCACTTCGGCCTCCGCCTCGATCACCCGCGCCCGGGCCGACTGGGTTTTGGCCCGCATTTCTTGCTCCACGGCCACGGCCATGGCCCGCCGCTCCTCGGCCTTGGCCTCGGCCACTTTCAGGTCAGCATTGGCCTGATCGATTTGGAGTTTGGCGCCTACGTTTTCGCCCACGTCAATATCGGCAATGTCAATGGAGAGGATCTCGAACGCGGTTCCGGCATCCAACCCCTTGGAAAGCACCAATTTAGAGATTTTATCGGGGTTTTCCAGCACCTCCTTGTGCGAGCGCGAGGAGCCGATGGAAGTCACAATCCCTTCGCCCACCCGGGCCAGAATGGTTTCTTCGCTTGCTCCACCCACCAATTGGGCAATGCTGGCCCGCACGGTCACGCGGGCCTTGGCAATGAGCTGGATCCCGTCTTGGGCCACGGCCGCTACCGGCGGCGTGTTGATCACCTTGGGGGTGACCGACATCTGGACGGCCTCGAACACATCGCGGCCCGCTAAGTCGATGGCGGCGGCTTGCTTGAAAGTCAGCGCAATATTGGCTTTGTCGGCTGAGATCAGTGCTTTTATCACCGATGGCACGTGGCCCCCGGCCAAGTAATGGGTTTCCAGATCGTCTACTGTGAGATTTAGCCCAGCTTTGGTGGAGGTAATGAGTGACTCAACGATGATGCGTGGGGGCACTTTGCGGATCTTCATAAACAGTAGTTCGAACAATCCGACCCGCACCCCGGAGGCGATGGCCATGATCCACAAGTTGACGGGGATAAAAAACAACAACCCGAACACGGTGAGGATCCCTATCGTTCCCCCAATCAACCAATAATAATCTTCCATTGCACTGAAAAGTTAACTTTTTATCTGACTCGGAAAGGTAAGCAAAAAATCGATGCAAAAGTAAAGGGAGCAGCAGAAGGCGGCAAGGAGTGAAAAAAATATCAGTCCGTCAAAAAATGCTCCAAGGCTGGATCAAGGCATAAAAACCTAAATACTGCATCGCATGAACGCGAAGCTACAAGTACATCCTCATTCATGAGAATTGAGGCAAGGGTTTCCCTTATGGCAATTGGTGCTTCACTCAATTCTATGCCCGCCTACAAGCGTCGGATCAAGCCCTTGACCAAAGCCGCCAAATCCGGTTCGGCCCGCATGGCGGCGGCTATCACCGTCTCGATCGTCACTTTTTCCAGCCGGCCCGGATCGCACAGGTCAGTCAGGACTGACACCGCAAACACGGGCAGTCCCATGTGCCGGGCCACAATCACCTCGGGCACGGTGGACATCCCGACGGCATCGGCACCGATGAGCCGTAGCATCCGGTATTCGGCGCGGGTCTCCAAGTTGGGGCCGGGCACGCTCACATACACGCCCTCGTGCACTCGAATGCCCAATTCTTCCGCCGCCAGTTGGGCCTTGGCAATCAGGGCTGGGCAATACGGCTCGCTCATATCGGGGAACCGGGGCCCCAGTTCGTCGAAGTTGAACCCCCGCAGCGGGTTTTCGGGTTGCAGGTTGATGTGGTCATTGAGGATCATCAGTTCGCTCAGGCCATACGCTGGGTTGAGCGCTCCGGCCGCATTGGAAACAATGAGGTGTTGAATCCCCAATAATTTCATCACCCGGACGGGGAAAGTTACTTCGGCCAGTGAATAGCCCTCGTAGTAATGCAACCGACCTTGCATTACCACCACCCGGCGGCCCGCCAACCAGCCCAGAATGAGCTGTCCAGAATGGCCTTCCACGGTGGAAAGGGGAAAATGGGGGATGTTTTCGTAGGGCAGCATTTGCTCTACCTCTACCTCGGTGGCCAGTGCGCCCAAGCCAGTGCCCAGAATGATCCCGATTTCGGGCGGTTCGGGAAAGTGGGCTTGAATGTAGTGGGCTGCACCCTTAATTTGTGGCAACATAACAATCGGGTCGTTGGTTTCGTTTTAGCAAGTGTTGTCGGGCATTGAACCGCCGGCAACGGTTGCCATGTAAGTCGGCAAATCCCGTGCAAAGAATCGCGCAAGCCCAAAAAACAATTAATGCAAGATAAAGTGCCAATAAAATTTCGGTGAACAGTTCTTTATTTTAATTAAAATATGCGGTTGCTTCTATTTTTTGCACTCGTCTTTCTTTTGGAAAATGGAGCGTTGGCGCAATCAACGTATATCAAGACGTATGATGATGATATTATTGCCAAGGGTTTTGTCAACAACCGCGGTTTGGGCATCCGCATCCTGCCCCGTGGGCAGCGGGAATACATCAACTACCAACCCAATGTGATTGGTACCATTGGTGCGGGCTTGGTGTTCAAGCGGATAGCGGTCAATGTGGGCTTTCGCATGGCCGAGGAGTCGCCGCAAAACCAGATCCGCCAGCAGCAACGCGGTGACAGTCGTTATTTTGATCTGCAAATCAACCGCTTTGGCCGTAAACTGGGTTTTGATATTTATTACCAAGACTACAAGGGCTACTACATGCGCAACCCAGAAAGTGTCTATCCAAATTGGACTTCGGAGATTTACCCGCACCGCCCCGATATGGATTTGTTCAACTTTTCTGGCAATGTATATTATGTTTTTAACAATGAAAAGTTTTCGTACCGGGCCACCAACGTCCATGATGAACAGCAGTTGCGCAGTGCGGGATCGTTCATCCTCACTGGGGCATTGGCGTATTCCGAGCTGTTTGCCGATTCCAGCTTGGTGCCCCGGCCCAAGGTGGTTGAATATGGCCCGGGATTTTCGCAAGGCATTTTTTATAGCATTGCCGTAGTGCCGGGCTATGCCCACACTTTCGTGTTAAATAAATTTTACTTTAACGTGAGCGGCTCGGCCAGTTTGGGGCTCCAGCGGCAACTCTACCGCCTGAGCAGTGAGCCTCGATCCCGCGACATTGCCCCGCTGGCCAAGTTTATTGGCCGTACCGCAGTTGGCTACAACGGGGACCGGTTTTTTAGTGCGTTCACCTTTTATCTGGACACCCAAAACGTGCGCGTGGGCCGCCTCATGTACGTGACCAATATCACCAGTGCCACCTTGCTCTTTGGCTACCGGTTCCAAACCAAATGGTTGAAGGGCAAGAAATTAATTTAAGCGGAAACCATTTAAAACAGACTGGTCTGGGGACTGCCGCGCTGGATCCGGGGCCTGGCCAATGCTAGCCCACACGCTTGGTTCAACTTGGTGATGACATAGTCGGCCAGTTCTGGGGCCAGCGCATTGTCCGGTTCATGGACAAAAATATAGGCGGCCCGCAAGCCCAGGCCAAACCAAGTTTTGAAGCGCTGCACCCAGTCGTCGGCCCGTTGGTAATCGCTGGGGTGGAGGCCATTGCCCACCAAGCGGAGTACTGCCACCGGGCTGGTGAGCCGCTGGTGCAGTACATCGCGCCGGCCAGCCACATCGGTGATGACGGTGCCCACCGATAATTCCTGCATAATGCCAGCTATTTCGTTCATCCTTGCCCCTCCGGCCGTGAACCAAGCCTCGTGCCTGAACTCAACCGCCAGTGGAATTTGCCGGGGCCAGTGGTGCAGGAACGTAGCCAACTCCTTGGTCTTGTCGGGGCCAAAATAGGGGGGCAATTGCATGAAAACCGTGCCCAGTTTATCACCCAATCCCGCCACCTGATCGGCAAACAATTGGGCCTGGGCCTGGGCCATTTTTCCTTGTAGCAAGTGCTGGTGGGTGATTTCTTGCAATAATTTGGGGCAAAATTTGGACCCCGGGGCCGCTTCACGCTGCCACCGGGCGATGGTCGGCCCGTCGGGCGTTCGGTAGTGGGTGGTGTTGAGCTCGATGCAGTTGAATTGGCGGGTGTAGAGCGGCAAAAAATCCTTCTCTTTGGCCAAGGGAGGGTAAATTTTGCCCACCCAGTTGCGGCAGGCCCACACCGGACAGCCCACATAAACTTGCGGCTGCACTGGCCCAGCAGACTGCGCCAATACTTGGCGGGTTTGCGGGTGATCGGCGGGCAGGGTAAAATCAACCCCGGTGATGGTGGCCAGTTTGCCAAAATCCATGTTGAAAATGGGGATGGGTTGGGTGGAGTTGGCCCAAACTTCTCCCCACCAAAAAGTGGAGAATCAGTGAAAGAAAAAAGCCACCCGGCTGAGGCGTTGTACCCCTGCCGAGTGGGTGGACTTGGTAGTTTGCGCGGTCAGAAAACGGTTTATTCTTCCAATGCTTTTACGCCGGGCAGCACTTTGCCTTCCATCAGCTCGAGCAGCGCGCCCCCGCCCGTGGATACGTAAGAAACGTCGGCAGCGTAGCCCAACTGGTTGATGGCCGCCGCCGAATCACCACCGCCAATGAGCGAAAACGCCCCATTTTGGGTGGCGCGAACCACTGCCTCGGCCACTTCGATGGTGCCCCGGGCGAAGTTGTCAAATTCAAAAACGCCCATTGGGCCGTTCCAGAGGATGGTTTTGGAGTTCTCGATCACTTCGGCGTATTCCTTGCGCGCATCCGGCCCAATGTCCATGCCCATCCATTCGGGCCCAATTTCCATGCTGCTGGTCAATTGTTTAGTGGCATCGTTGCTAAAGTTGTCGCCCACCACACTGTCCGCTGGCAGGAGCAATCGCACCCCATTGTTCTTGGCTTTTTGCACCAAGTCCAAGGCCAGGTGAAGTTTGTCCTCTTCCACGAGCGACTTGCCAGTATCGCCCCCGGCGGCCCGGAAAAAGGTGTAGGCCATGGCCCCGCCGATGAGTAAGTTGTCCACTTTGCTGAGCAAGTTCTCGATGAGCAGCAGTTTGTCGGAGATTTTGGCCCCACCCATGATCGCGGTGTAGGGCCGTTGGGGATTTTCCAGTACTTTTTGGCCGTTGGTGACCTCAGCCGCCATTAGATAGCCGCAAATTTTATCGGCCATGTATTGAGCCACCACCGTGGTGGATGCGTGGGCGCGGTGGGCGGTGCCAAAAGCGTCGTTCACGTACACATCCCCGAGGGCGGCCAGTTGTTGGGCAAATTGGGCATCGCCCTTTTCTTCTTCTTTGTAAAACCGCAAGTTTTCCAACAGCAATACCTCCCCGGGCTGCAAACTGGCTGCTAGGTCAACTGCACTGGGCCCGACGCAATCATCGGCAAATTTGACCGGCAGGCCCAGTAAGCTCGACAAATGGGCCACCAAATGGGAAAGGGAATACTTGGGCTCGGGGCCACCTTTGGGCCGGCCCAAGTGCGACATGAGGATGGCCGATCCGCCATCGGCCAAAATTTTCTTGACCGTTGGTAATGCAGCCGTGATACGGGTGTCATCGGTGATGGCAAACTCGCCGTCCAGTGGCACATTAAAATCAACCCGCACCAAGGCTTTTTTGCCCGCAAAGTTGAACTGATCGAGGTATTTCATTGGATTTGGTCGTTAGTTTTGTTCGAGGTGTAAATTTACGAAAATTTGGCTGTAGTGTGATCTACTGGACACCTAAGCTGTTTTGGCATCAACCACAAGAACTGCTTCAGGTTGACTGCCAAAATCAGGTTGCTCCCATTTAAAGTATTATGCCCAAACAAAATTGATTTTCCACTGGTCGGAAAAATAAACCATTGAAAATAGATACTAACAATTGCCGGAACCGGTTTCAGATTGATACAAAAAATAGCATACCCAAATTTTGTGGAGTTGTCCCTTCATTTGCCCCAAACCAATTTTTGGCGGTAAAAGCCAAGCCGAAAACTAACTCGGGTTTTATTCTTGGTTAATAGATTTACCGGCCGGCGATCCTTCCCTGAGCCGACTGTCCCACAGTTTGTTGACAAAATACAGCCCGATCCCAAAGCCGATAAAAATGAGGCCGGTGGTCAAATAATCGCCCACTAACACCATGTAGCGCCCCAACACCCAGACCACGAGCCAGAAAATTCCGGTCATGAAAATATCTTTCTGGCGGGTGTGCGTGCCGTACCAAACTTTCCAGACCGCAAAGGCAATGAACAACACATTGGCCACCCATTCATAGACTTTGGCCATTTCCCTGGTTTGCTGGTAAAATATCCCTGGGCTGATTAAGCCGGTATTCTGTGCCGTAGCCAATGCGGTGTCCAGTGTCAAGACCAAGAGGGCGGGAAGGAGCAAGAAAAACATGATCCCGAAATTAAGGTTCATGGTGGCAGTTTTGGGCCGGTTCAGGTAAAGGCCGACCGCGATCACAGCCATGACCCACAGGCTGATGGGGATGCCTCCCTCGGCGGACTGATTGAATATTTCCCTGACCAAATCGAAAAAAGTCTGGGAGTAGAAGAGGGAGGCCAGCCCAACTTGCATCAACCAAGGGAGCCAACGGTTCACCCGCTCGCTGTACTGGTGGTGCACATACCCAAACAAGACCAAGAACAGCAAGCCATAGACGAGCCAGAAAGCCGGCAACAGCGACCACACATATTCAGTGGCCAAGTGCGCTTGCTCAGCGGCAATTATCCCGTTGACAATGAACATATAAAAACTGCCCAACATGAGCAAAAGGCCAAAAGCGTTGGGTTTTATGTATAGTAGATAGGCGAATCCGGCCATGAGCAAGGGCGACCACCATGAAAATTGGTAGTAGGTGTTTTGCATCCCCAGCCAACCGATGAAGAGGGCTTGGAAAACGACGTGCAAGAAAGCGCTGCGAAAAAACCAGATAACGGGCATGGCCCCGATGATCCACCACAAAATGCCATCGGGAAAATAAGCCGAAATGTGAAAAATCTGGGCTTGCAGGGCAATGTTGGCCCCGAAAGCCAGCGTGCCGAAGATCATGGCCAGTTCGGCTTTTTGCTGGTCATCGTCCCACATGCACCGGATCGCGAAACCGTAGGCCGCTACCAGTGGGAGCAGTCCAGTCAGCACCCTGACCGCTCGGGGCAGGTGGTCCCAGTTGGCCCCAATGAGCAAAAAGAAACCCATTGCCGAAATGAGCAGGGCCGTGGCTTTCAGCAAATTGCCCGATTGTTTGTACCAAGCGGGCTCTTGATCCAATTCATAGCGGCGGCTCAAAGTAGCGGCCTGATCGGTGGTGATCAGCCCCTCGGTCACCCAAGTTTCCAGTTCTTGCTCGAAGCGCGAAGATCCCTTCAGTTGTTGCCACATGGTTACGGTGCGTTGGATGGGTAAAAAAGTGTTACTAAGTTTAGTCTCCGCTAAGTTGGCTACTTTGTGGCATAAATGCACCAATCTCGGCAACTTTCTTGCGCTTTTTCCTCGTGCTGGCCCTCGCTGACTTTCCCCCGGGCCGATTGGGCAGGTCTGCGGCCCCGCGAAATGGCTCATTGCTAAGAAGGGGCCGTGGGGATGGCAAATCCGGCACGGCCCCTGGCGCATCTAAAGCTGCCGGATCATTACCACTTGCCGGGGCACGCAACAGGCAATCAGTCATGAGCGGGACAGCGAGCGGCGGCGCAAACCCTAGGACAATACTATTTGCACGTCGATGTTGGTCTCGTCGCGGTGTTTGGCCAAATAGCGCATGAACGGCGTGCCGCCCGTGCCCACTTCGGTGCTGTTGTTGTGCTGGGCGGCCTGCCGGGCAATGTCGGTGGCCGCATATTCCAAATGCTTGGATCGGAAGCGGTGCAGTTCGTCAAAACATTGTTGGTACGCGGCTTGGAGGCTGGCGTCGCCCGGGTGGGCCTGCACCACGGCCCGCACCACCGAGTCGGCCTCTACTTTTTCAATGAACTGGCGGTGCGCCTGCACCATGTACTGGCGCATCTCGAGCAAGTACTCGCGCAGGGGATCGTTTTCGTGCTGGATGCCCAACAGGCCGTCGATGGTGGGCACGATGGCACTTTGGGCTCCGGTTTCGCCCCGGTAGAACTGGGCCACGCCGCCAAAACAGCCCGCATATATGAGGCCATCGGGCAGGGCGGGGTTGTTTTTGGTCCCGAAAATATAGGGCCGGACGCGGGTATAATAAATGTACGGGTCGCAATATTCGGGCATCCGGTTCATGGTGGCGTTGATGTCCTGCAAACTGGCCACGACTTCGCGCAGGCCGTGGGCCACGCCTGCGAGGTCGTGATCGTGCGCATTTTGCAACAGGGACGGGATGGCTCGGAGGGCCCGCGCCGCCTTGGCCTCAATCTCCACGTGGATCAGGATGAACCAATCTTCGTCGGCCCCGCCCAAGAAGTTGTCGATCATGAGCAAATTGCCGATGTGCGGTGGCTGGGCCGCGTCGATCCGCTGCCAATTGAACAGGCAGTAGGATGGGTAGGACAGAATGGCGGGGCGGCCCAACTTTTCGGCTACCGCCACAAATGGCTGGGCCAAATAAGCCGGCAGTGTGGTCGTGACTTCTTTTTTCCCCCACAAGTAGGCGTGGGTAAGATAGGCCAACACCCGCATATCGCGTTCCAGATGGGCCGTGGACGAGGAATCGATCCAATAAGGCGACAATGCTTGCAAAAATGTTTCGTAGCGGCCCGTGAGGAGCAATTTCGGGGTTTGGCGCAAGACAAATTGCCACGCAGCATTCTCGCCGGCCAGATCGGTCAACGGGCAGTCGGGCAGAAAACCCGTTTCGGGGCTTATCTGATAATCTTTCAGTTCAATCATGTCAAGTAAATGGTTGTTTATGGGAAAATACCGCCACTGCTGGGCTTTTGGCAAGTTCAGTCGATAAGCGGTGTTAAATCGCAATTTACCCCGTTTTACCAAGGTGGTGGCTTGAGCAAGCTAAAGTTAATGATTTTCTACGGGCGATCCGGTTCTGCCTTGGGGCGCAAATGGTAGCGTTTGCCCGGATAAACCCAGTGGGGAATGTGCTCCGGCAAGCAACAATCGCCCTGCCCAAATAAAATCAATACTCCAGCTAGTAGAAAATTAAATTATTGAAAACCAATTAGCCAAACCCGTTTAGTTGCCAAACTCATTTTAAAACTAGGCCAATTTGAGGTGATTTTCGCGGTGCTTGTCGGGGAGTGCCACGGGGCCGCCCTTGGCCATTTGCCACAGGCAGGTTAACTTGCCAACCGAAATGGCCCCTGAAGTGGCCCAACATCACCATCACCGACTTATGAACCTAGATTTGACCCATAAAAAAGCCCTCGTGTGCGGGAGTACGCAAGGAATCGGCCGGGCCATTGCCCATGAACTGGCCGCACTCGGGGCCGAAGTGACGTTGCTGGCCCGCAACGAAACCGCCCTTCGCGAGGCCCAAGCCACACTGCCCACCCCAGCGGGCCAGCAGCATGGTTACTTGGTGGCCGATTTTGCCGACCCGGCCAATCTGGAAACCGCTTTGGCCGGTTTTGTGGCCAGCGCCGGCCCAGTCCATATTTTGATCAACAATACCGGTGGCCCTCCCGGCGGGCAGGCGATCGATGCCCAGCTAATCGAGTTTAGCAATGCGTTCGCCCAGCATTTGCTTTGCAACCAGCTATTGGTGCAAGCTTTGGTGCCCCAAATGAAAGCGGCTGGTTATGGCCGAATTGTCAATATCATCTCCACCAGTGTCAAGGAACCTATACCGGGCTTGGGTGTATCCAACACCATCCGGGGCGCAGTGGCCAGTTGGGGCAAGACATTGGCCACGGAACTGGCTCCGTTTGGCATCACGGTAAACAACATTCTGCCCGGTTATACGTCCACCGGCCGGTTGACCTCGCTCATTGGGGGCCGGGCCAGCAAGGCGGGCAAGTCAGCCGCCGAGATTGAGGTGGGGATGCTGGCCGAAATCCCAGCGGGGAGATTTGGCACCGCCGAGGAGATAGCGGCAGTGGCGGCGTTCTGGTGCACCCCAGCGGCGGCTTATGTAAACGGCACGAGCTTGGCCGTGGATGGCGGCCGCACCCGAACACACTAATAACGGGTGCAGCGCTTTTCATTTATCGTTTCGGTGGTGATATTTGGGGCTTAAACCCATGTATCATGCAGTTCACATTTTTACAAAACTGAATTTTTGGCTTGTTTGCCTTACTTTTTGTTTGGGGACAGGGTGTTTTTTGTCCAAAAAAAACGGCAAGTACTTACCTACTGGCCGGCCCCAGTTTTCGGTTGGCCCATTTCAGCAAGCCCAAATTTGAAATGGGGACTAGTGAATTTATTGGTGGCATAGGAGTGGAATACAAACGTCCTTTTGGTGGGGTTTTCTTTGAATCGCGACTTAACCGAACGGTGGACTATATTGACAGCAGGAAGTCAAGGAAGCCAGGATTTGGCTTCCAAACCTTCCAGTTTTT
>Ga0105045_10001237_pt1 | contig 20697 bp, 18 predicted proteins | sample MAT02_FD_78089 | JGI IMG/M metagenome (GOLD analysis project Ga0105045, IMG submission 78089) | Freshwater microbial communities from Lake Fryxell liftoff mats and glacier meltwater in Antarctica - MAT-02 (megahit assembly) | ecosystem: Environmental > Aquatic > Freshwater > Ice > Liftoff... | reverse complement strand
GCAGCAACTTCCAAGAAATTATCGGGAAATGATGATTACCGATCTTTTGTTAACTTTATTTTAAAACAAGGCTTTAACTTAAATCCTGCAGTTTTAAACGCCTTTATCAATCAAATACAAAAACCAAGCTTGCCATCGAACAGTGCAGCAGCAGGTGGAAGTTTAGGCAACCTAGTTGTTGGCATTGATTCTCCAAACCTTGAAAGAATCTTATCGACTGCTCTTTTTTCATTGCTTGCAAGAAATGAAAGCATTTCAATTCCTCCTCACATTTATGATCAAATCAACGTTTTTGCCATCGCTCTTCTTTCAACTATTGGCGCATCGGCAGGATTAAGCGTTGTAAAACTACTTGGCGATACCATAAAATCCTTAAAACCTGACAGTTCTGCCATTCAGATAGCATTGGCAGCTGCCATTTTACAAAATATTCTACAAGTTGTTGCAGACAGTAAAGTTTTAAAAGATGGCGTTTTAAATATTGTCAAAGAAATTCCCGGATTAACAGATGCACAACAAGCTGACCTTGCCAATAAATTAGTGACTTCTATAAGCACTACCTTGCTTCTTAACGCAGGCCTTTCTACCGCACTTAGTTTAAGAAGTCCAAATCTTGTACAAGACCTTGTCACTACAGCATCTGCCCAAATTACAGATTCCAATGATGCAACATCTAATACCGGAATCTATGCTGACAATGGTTTTAGTCCGAGATCCTTAAACGATTTATTAAAAAATGAAAGTAACAACTTAATTACTAAAAGAGAACTTTCCAAACGTTTGGAAAATTTGGTTGCCAATCAAAAACCTGATGATGTGGCAAGTAGGGTCATTGAAAAAACCACTGCAGCACTCCCTCAAAATGTAACCCAAGCAGGTTTCCAACAAGCATTGGCCTTAAATCTTAAAAATGAGGGTCTAACTAAAGAGCGATCACAATCCATAGCATTAGAAATAACCACTTCAATAAATTTGGCAGCAGAGCCCCTTGCCACAAGACAGCTTCTTGACTCTGCAGCATTAGCTTTGCAAATTGAAACATCCATTCGGGAAGTTATTAAAGATGATGTGACAAAGTCTTTGCCCCAAGCGGTTATAGAAACCATCATTAAAAATTTAACCGACTTGAACAACCCTAAATCCTTTGTGAGTTTGTTAGCCACAAACTTGCAAACATTAGTCGCAACAAATGATATTAAAGTAGAAACAGAACTTAATCAACTCCTAAGAGCCTATATGAGTAAGGAAATTGATAGTTTTGTTGTCGCAGAAAATATTAGATCACCTGCAAATAACGTACTACTTTCTTTCATGACAGGTTTGATGTATGACCGCGCTATTCCGACAAACTGGCAAAGACCGCTATCCATACAGGTGTAGAAACAGTAGAATTAATAACTTAATTGTAATTAATATTGATTTGTAATATAATCATATTATAAGGGTTAAGTAAAAAAATAACCCATAAACAAGGGGTATATTATGCCTTTTATATCAGAAGTCTCAGGGATCGGAGCCGCCCAGTTTACAGGCTCTGAATACACAAATCCATTGATCATCCAATCCTTTTTAAGCTCCTTGTCGAAAATGTATAATTTGACAACAAGCTCAGGCACATTGACTGCAACAGACGTCAAAAACATTCAGAACGAGCTTAATTTTTTAACACAGATAGCAAAAAATGGCGTTTCAATCAATCAGGATCCAAGCAACCCGGGTGCTTTAACTAACCAGCCCAACAGAACTTATTATATGACCGCCCAGATGGTTGGCCTAACAGATAATTTGTTTAAAGCGATTGCACCAAACGGTAATGCCAGTAGTATTACCCTTGCTGATTTAAATAACTTTAGAACAGCAGGAGCCGCTGCAACATCACCAATTTCACAGATTTTTATTGCTGCTGCAAGACTTTATGCAACGCTTCCTCCTTTGAATCCATTGGTTGTGCCTGTTTTATATTCTACTATTTCAAATAATCCCACATCGGCAGTCGCTCAACTTGCAAGAATTTTTGTCACAGGAAGAGTATTTTCGACAGCAACCATCAACGAATCCATGACAAGATCGATCCAATCCTTTACAGAACTTGTTTATATACAAACAGCAAACGAGGTGATCAACGAAAAACTTATCGATCTAAAAAATGCTCTACAAGCAACAAAAGAATCGCTCGATAATTTAAATCAGCTTCAGCAAACTCACAACTTGATCACCGTAAACAGCAGAACCTTCACCTTTGCATTAGGTTCTACAGGAGCCGGAGGGAACATTGGAGGGTCATTAAATCTTGCTGGGTATGTTGCTAAATATCAAAGATATGCCAGTTCCCAGTTAAAAGCGGCCCTTGTACCTCAATTAAGAACAGAATTTCTACCTTTCTCTCTTCCTTCAACAGAATATACCATTACAAAAGCTACGATTCCTCCTGGAGCCTTGCCTATTACAACCAATACACAATGGAAGTTTACCCTTACATTGAATGATCCTCTTAAATATTATGCCTTTAACACTTCTACTAATGCATTTCAGCCAGTTGCAGCAAGTTATTCTTTAAGCGGATACTATGTTCCAATCAGTGCCGGCGGTGGTGGCTACCCTGCTATCAATCCTGCATTCTTTACAAACGCACAAGTTGCAAAGGCTGTCGGCGATGGTTTTAACGGAGTCCAGAAATTCCCATTACTTGGAACTCGCTCCGGCATGAGCACATTAAAATTGCAATTGACACGCCAAAGAGGCGCTTTAAGTGCCTTGCTTGTTACACTTGCAGCTCAAACCCCTGCATCGGTTTTGGCTGATCCGTTAAAAAGATCTCAGGCATTGATCGGGCAAATATCAGCAGTTTATGGCGATTTAAAAGCAAGTTTAGGTCCAAATCCACCTTTAAACATACAGATTGTATCAGGGACATCTAATGCAGGCGCACAATCCGGTATCAGAGCTTGGATTATGGATAACTACCAAACTTTCTCATCTCCTGATGCCTCTAGAGCGGGTCTTATTCAACAAAACCTTACAGCGGCCATAACTGCCGCTCAATCGACAAATGATACACAAAAACAGGACGTAAGAAACAGTTTACTTCTCTTTGAACAATATTACAAATCTGCAGCGGCTATATTAAATCAGTTGACCCAGATTATTACAAGAATGGCACAAGGAATAGCAAAATAGCTTAAACGTTATTAAACCTTTAAAAAGGGGTTTGAAGTTATGTCATCACAATCACCAGTTAAAGTCATCAGTACACTGATCGACTCAAATTTTAATGTTATCCACCCAACTACATCGCCGCTACCTGCTGGTACGGTTGTAGATGTGCCAAGCCTGACAGCAGCAATCCCTGATTTGGAAGCAGATTATATTGCAATGAATGATGTTGGAACCCCTGCCCTTCTTCAGCAATTCATAGCAACTTTTAATTCCAATACCAGAGGACTTTCTGGCGATATTCAAGGTTTTGCAAAACAATATGTAGCTTTTCTTGTAGCACAAGGACATATTGCCGATGATCCAACCACCCGCAGCATAAACGTGAAAAAAGTATTGGACGGATTTGCTACAGCGTTTTTAACATCCATTTCATTTTCAAATACGACAGAATCCGGAGCGCTTCGCGCTTTATTTCCAAGTCTTTCCACATATGCCGATGGCGACACAAGTGATGCTGCCCAATTGTCCATGTTATCTGCCATGTGGAAGCAATTTAGTGAAAATTATGTGTATCAGCCAAATGGTGCCCTTGCAACGGCAGCTGCACCATTAGCCATCGGATTTTTCCAAGAATTGCGCAAATTTACAAGCGTTGCGGCAACAATTAATATAGGAACTTCAGTTGTCGTAAATAATTCCATGGGTGGAACAACTCTTGCGACATCAAGTTTAACCCCAAGCTTTAGAGCAGCTTACAACACCTATTTTCCTGGGGCCTCTGTTGCTGCCTTTGAGCAGGATTTACAAAAATTTGCGCGCAGTATGATTCAGCAAAACGGCTATTTTTCTGCTAGTCGTCAATACACAAAATTTATAAATTTTGTGCAAGATATTGCAAATGTCAAGCCGGCCGTTATTCCAACACTTCCAACTCAAAGTGTGTCGATTTTAAACGATGTCTTTTCTCTGATCGTCTCCATGATCGAATCGATTCAAAACATAACAGCAAGTCAGGCTAGCCGCCTTAGTCTCTATACCTCTTGGCAAAAAGGGTACACCGATCTTTTAAATCAGGTGCCCATATTTACTGCATCAAGCGCTGACCTTTTAAGAGATAACGCAGTTTTTGGGACTGACACAAAAGAAACACGTAAAGAAGTACAAGGTAACTTTAATGCGGGCTTGACACAACAAATTACAGCGTTTAAAGACACTGTATCTGAAGATGCAAAAGCTCTTCAATCAAGAGTCAACGCAAGCAGTGATGCTTTTAATGAACAGGCCAATACGGCTACTGCAATTTTGCAACAAATCAGTACAATTTTATCTGCAATATTTAGATAAGGGGATTTATGAAAGGCGAAGAAAAACAAGTAAAACAAGCAGCGGAAGATTTAGGGAAGACAATTGATAAAAATAGTGACAGCTACATGCGTTTGCTGGAAAAGGCTAAAAGTGGGGCTTCAACTCCAAAAGACTTGCTAAGATTAAGCGATGCTCAAATGGAAAGCGTGTATGCACAGGCTTACCGCCTTTATAATACAGGTAAGTACAGTGAAGCCGCAGATCTTTTCCGCTCACTCATTATAGCAAATTCAACCGAAACGAAATATTCGCTTGGGCTTGCAGCCTGCTTTCATTTAATGAGAGAATTTGATGCTGCTGCCCAGCTTTATTTATTTTGTAATATGCTAGATGAAAAAAGCCCAATTCCTTCTTTTCATGCTTCCGACTGCTATCTTCAGATGAGGGATAAAACCTCAGCTCTTGTCTCATTGACTATGGCAATCGATAAAGCGGGTGATAGACCGGAATACAAAATATTAAAAGATCGGGCTACACTGACTGCCAAAGCTATAAAAAAAGAGCTAAAACTCACAGATGCCGATGAAGAAAATTTAACTAAAGCAAGTAAACTGCTTTAAAAGGAAGAATTTTATGAGCAGTGGAATCAGTGGAACAGGTGGCCAAGGTGTGCCTATATCAAATTATACTAATACGGACATTCAGGTAACAACAACAAAAGTTGTTGAAAACGTCTGGACAGACGATAGTATCAAGGAATTATTTTCACCTGAAAAAAAAGAAAGCTATAACCAATATCCAGGATTTCCTAGCGTCTCAAAACCTGACTTCCAACTTGCAAATCAATTTGATATTAGCGCTCACTTAAAAGACTATGTAAATCGTGAAATGCCTCCCATGGATTTAACGTTAAAAAATCCAAGTGAAACTACACTTAATAGAGCATACGATGGTTTTTTTGAAAAAATCATTGCAGACAAACCAAACGCTGACGAGCTCCGCTTCGCCCATTATAATGCAGCACCCGGCACACCTCCAACCACCCCTGAAGAGTTAGAAGCCTTCAAGCTTTTACTAAACCAATTTCCGGAAATGAATTTGAGTAATTTCGTTCCAAAACCGGATACTGCATTTTATCAAGAACAAGTAAATTTGGCATACGGTGATGAATTTTCTAATTTATTGGACAATCAAGTTCCTCCGCTAACTGCCGATCAAAAAGCGCTATTGAAATTTATGCATTTTCATCCTAACGCCAAGTTTGAAGGTAGCGATAATCCTAAATTATTGGCGCAACTAAAATCTTTAGAAGGTGAAGCTTCCGCAATAATTGCCAAGAATTTTAATATTCCGTTAAATGCCGATGGAACTCCTAAAATGAATTTGAGTTCTGATTCTAGCATGTATGATGCCGGTTTGAACGGATATTTTGATGAATATGCAAATCAGGCGGCAACAGCCTATGTCAAAAGCCTTTCCTTGTCAGAAGCTGACATAAAACAGCTGAACGCCTATATTAAAGACCCATCAACCCCCGTTTCTGATGCAATTAAAACTGCAGGAGACATGATTAGAAGTCAGGCTATTGCAAAAGTCAATAAAGAATTTCACTTAGAAGCCGTTGGTTTTGTGCCTGCCGAACCTGGAACTTTTGCTCCCATACCTAGTCATGCAATACGCATGCTCAATGAAGCTGAAGCGACTTTTAACACAGGGGCTGCACTTGTAGCACTCATGCCGAATGGCCCTCAAAAAGCTATATTGCTCGACATTTTAAGACAAATTAGTCGGGCTTTATCCGATTATAAATCCTCTCTTTACCAGGGTCAGGGAGCAACAACTGCACAAGCTGCAAATTATTCAAAGGCAAAATTAGATATTGCCTTAGAGCAGATTAAGAAAAACGTTGACGCTATGCGCGCAAATGTCAAGGGCCCCGAAACTTGCGGCGATGTGGTAGGGCGAATCTTTAAATTTCTTGCTGCTTTGCTTCTGATGTCTTTTGCTGCAGGATTGGGGCCTATGGGAGCTCCTCTTATGGCTATTGCCGTCATGCTAATGATCGATGCTGTTGCTCCAAAATTTCAAGTATTTACTAAAGTCATGGAAGGAATTGCGATGCTTGTGGCAAAAAGTATGCCTTATTTGCAGGGAGAAGCATTAAAAGCGTTTCAGATGATTGCTAAAATGCTATTCATCATGATGGCAGGACCTGCTCTTTTGATTGCCTTACCAGACTTGTTGACAGCATCCAACATTATAGCAGATCTTGCCATAGCCAGCGGTAAAAGCAAAGAAGACGCACAGCAAATACAACAAATAGCATCCATGGTAATTGGTGCCATTATCACTGTTGTTGTTATGGTTGCTACCCTCGTAGTCACCTTTGGTGCCGGATTACCTGGTGTAATAGGGCAATTTATAAAAGGAGTAGGAAGTGTTGCATCACAACTATCTGCGCTCCTACCAAAGATGGCCGCAATAGCAATGGACGTTGTTGAACTTGCCACGGCAGGATTTATGATCATTGACAACAGTTTTAAAATTAATAATGCCGTTATTAAAATGAATCTGATCAAATTGATGGCTAAAGTAAAAGCAGCGCAGGCTTTATCAGATGCTGAAATTCAAATGATGGTCAAGATGATTAAAAAATTACTCGCATCGCTTCAGGGAAGTTCCGAGGCGATTAGCTTTATTTCAGGGATTCAATCGCATATATTATCGAATCAAAGCCAGGCAATATCAGGAATTACAAACGTTCAAGGTTAGGGGGTTATAATGGCTGCAACAACTGAAAAGCTCATTGAAGAAATGATTGACAAGACACAAGAAATAAAAGGTGGTGTGGATAAAGCAAAATTAAAAGAAGTTTTGACAAAAGTAGCACTTGAAGAAATGAGTCTAAAAGATGCTTTAGGATTTAACCAGAATTTTATTGCAACCATCTATTTAACAGCATTCAATCTTTATCAAAGCGGAAAATTCAATGAAAGCCTAGATGTTTTTCAGGTTTTAAGAACCTTGGAACCAAAAGATCCAAAATACTCTTTAGGCATTGGAGCTTGTTTTCAGAAATTGAAAAATTTTGAGGATGCGATCCCTTTTTATATTGCTGCATCAATCCTTGAGCCAACAAGCCCTTTACCCTATTACTATGCCTCAGATTGTTTTTTAAAATTAGGTAATAAATATGGCGCATTAGCCATGTTAAAAATGATGGTGCCAAATTTAAGCGAAGATGAAGCTTTAAAGGCAAGAGTGGGAGCATCCATTGAAGCCTTAGGTGTGCAAATAGCTGAAGATAAAAAACAGCCAAAAGTTAGTCCAAAAGTTAGTTAAGAGGAGTCATTATGCCAATAACAGGATCAGGACTTGGCGATGAATGGGCAAGTCAAACACAATTAGGACCAAGAGAACTTGAAACTACAGCCGCCATTGTTGTGGCCAGGCAAGGACTTGCCATTGTTGCAGACACAATTGTGATGAGCTTTACAAAAATGGCTTCAGGTCTTTGGAATTACGATGCAAACTCTAGTCAACCGGCGTTATCAAACCCTCTTGAAACGATCAGAAGTGCAACTCTTGCCTCAAAAGATGATAATTCTAACTGGGGTAAATTTTACGACGATCTTGTAAAACAAATGCCTGCTGAAACTGCTGCAAGACTACTTCGTGAAAAAGAAAAAGCAAAAGAAGATAGGGATTCATCTTATACAGCCTTAGACCAATTTTTAACATCAGCTGCTAAGGGCTTAGCCTTTATAGAAACGGCTTCAGAAACTGGCGCTGCAACTAGCATTTCCTTAAGAAACCAAGCATTGAATTTGGCACTTCCTTCAATTTTGGCTGAAAATTTTGGAAAAAACGGGGAATTTATTTTGAAAGAGGCAGCCAAATTTTTGGACAGCATAGGGCCTAATGATCAACATTATGACAAACTTACAAATAATATAACCCAAGGACAAGCGGCCTTGAAATTTATGCAAGGTTTAAATAAAGGTGGTTAAATGAACGATTTTGAACGGAGCGAGTGGAAAGAACTTTTAAAACATAACGTGCGTATTCAAGAGGTTTTTAATCGCGTTGCCATCGGAGATAACTTTAAAATACTTGGCCCCTATTTTGAAGCGATGACCATTATTACTGCTGTTAAAACATTAAAGGGCGGCGCCTCTAACTACTTTTTTAGTATGTACCTTGCAACAATTGGCATCGATAAAGAAACAAATAAATGTGGGCTTCTTGGAAAATCAATCAATGCTCTAACAGATAAAATAGCACTCCTACTCGCCTCCGATGCTGTTTTTACAAGGAATGTATCGCTTGAACAGGGTTTTATTTTAAAAAAGGTTGTTAAAAGCGTAGCCATATTATCGATTGCTTTAGGTAAGTTTTTGAGCTCAAAAATAGAAATTGCGGAAGATAAAAAAAAACAGGAAATTTCTAGGGTTTATGTAGAATTGATTTTACTCTTATTGGCAAGCTCCAATGCATTGAAAAAAATGTTTAAAGAACTTTTAGATCTTGTTGGTGCTGATGAAAAAACTGCAAATACAGGCTCTGAAATTTTGTATCTTTTTGCAAGCTTAACAGCGGGGTTTACGATTGCGAAAAAAATGAAAGGATTTCAGCCCATTTTTGAATTATTGAATCCTTATTTGCAAAAAAGTTTTGAAACATTAACAGCGGATTTGGTGCAAAATGAGCAAACAGGCTCCATCCTTAAGTTTACGAATCAAGCCCTTTTAAGCTTGAAAAGTGAAAATTGCGACAATTTTATGCACACATTGGATGCAGGCTTCGAAGCTATTGGAATCGTTAAAAGCAACCTTGAAGAAGACATTTTAGAAATTGAGGGCCGGGTGAATCGAATTTTCGAAATGGTCACTTCAAGTTTAACAGATTTTTTACAAAGCAACACGGAAATGGTCGTTGTTGCTTGAGATTAGTTCTTTAATTAAGGAGAACATTATGAGCGAAATTAATAACAACAGCCAATATAACTATAATATATCACTCGATCCTCCAAATACAGGCACCCAAGGCACTAAAGAGGGTGGAGTTGAGGCGACGAAGAAAGGTGAAGTTACAATCACAGATAAACTCAACGAAGCAACCATGCTGTTATCTGCTACATTCGATAAACTTGGCAAGATGACCATTTACATGGCTTCAGAAAATCCAAATCTTCCGACACCGGCAATCACATCTCTACAAATCAATTCCGCTTTAAAACCGGCAGATAGCTCAGGACGTGGAAATCCTTTTCTTTCACCGATCCCGTTTGTTCAAGTCACAGTTGCCCTTTTAAAACTTCATAGCATCATGCGGGAATCTAATCTTGGCATGGCAGCCTTTGAAAATTCTATCATGGCGCTTTCTATGAGCCTTGCAAGGACCGAAGCTGATTTAATCATTAGCGCAGCCGACAAAGAAGCCAAGATGATGATTATGGAAATGGTCTCCTCAGGGATGGCGATTTTAGGAGCCTTAGCTCAAGGTTATGGAGCTGCCAAAGGATTGAAAAGTGCTGCTAAAGCAAAAATGAATAAAACAAGTGAGGAGGTTGATGTAGCCAAAAAAAATGGGGAACCAGCTCTAAAAAATTTATCGGATGCTAAATCTAATCTTAGTATTAAAAACGAAAATCTTAAGAAATTTGATGCAGCAGAGGTTGATGTAGCAAACGCAACTAAAGCTCGTGATACTGCTTTACAAAACAAAAAACTAGCACAAGAAGACTTTGAAAAAACGAATGTACAAACCCACAGTACTAAAGATGTGGAAGCCGCAAAATTGAAAAATGCTAAAGCTGATAAAGAGCTTGATATAGCTAATAAAAACTTTGAAGTAGCTCAAGATAACATGAAAGTTACAAAAGCTGACATTAAAAAAACTGGGCTTGATTTAGATGATTCAGCGAAAACTGGAGAAAACGGACCTCGACAAAGGTTAAAAGAGGATATCAAAAACCAGCAAGACAATGTAGTTTCTGATGCTGAAATCAAGGTGCAACATTCAAAGGATGACATTAAAGCGAAGCAAACTGCTTATAATAATGCACAACAAGATTACACTGCGGAATCTCAAATGGAAACAGCCAAGTTCACTGCGATTTCACAATTATTTACACAAAGTGGGAGTATAATCAAATCGGGATTAAATTCAGTATTCGTTGGCCAAAAAGCGCAGGTTGAAGCTGATATAAAAATGACCAGTGCCCAACGTGAGATTTTAAACCGCACTATGGATTCTCTTGATAAATCTATGCAAAAAGGAGGCGATGTCATGAGCTCCTTGATTCAGGCCCTAGAAAAATTGGCAAATGATCATGTGAATGCTTCATCTATGACCAGAAACTAATAGGATTTTTCCTAATCTGGAGTGCGGTGACTTGTCGCCGCTCTTCCTCAGCCCGACTTGTCGGGCTCTGTAATTCTGAATTCTTTTATTAAAGAATTGCAGACAAATCGACAAGTCGATTTGAACAAAGAGCGGCGACAAGTCACCGCACTCCAAAAAGCTGCTGTAGGCTTGGTCTTAAAAATACGAAAGAGGTCAACAATGTCGGAAACAGAAAAATACATGCAGCAATTTGAAAAGGAACTGGAGCTTGAAAGGCCCTTGGCGCGACCAAACTCCAGCGCTTATTTGATTCCATTAGACGAGGGGTTAACCATGTCGGTTAACTTACTCCCCTTTGGATTTTTTTTATTGTCTGAATTTGCAGATGCTCCTAAGGAAAATGAAGAGGTGCTTTACACTGAAATGCTTAGCGCTAATTTATTCGGGCAGGGAACTAAAGGCGCAACACTTGGACTCAATGAAAGAGGGAATCTATTGACCATTAGCCAAGTAGTAGATTATAATATAGAATATAGGGATTTTAAGGAACTAATTGACGATTTTGTTAATATGATTGATTTTTGGCAAAGCCAAAGCCACTCTAAAGCCATGAAATAAAACCCTTAAAACCCAATATAAGGTTTAAATTATGATGGCAAAATTTATAGCTGAAGATGGTCCTCTAAAAGGATTGGAGTTATCTCTTGAAGACGGGACAAGTTGGATTATCGGAAGAGATCCCGAATTTTGCCAGCTATTGGTTGAGGATGCATCCGTCTCAAGAAGACATGTTCTTTGTACAAAAAGTGATAATGGAATTATTGTAGAAAACTTAAGTGAGACAAATAAGACCTACATTAATGATCAGGAAATTGTAAACCCTCAACTTCTGCAAGATAGCGATTTTTTAAAAATTGGAAGCGGCTCATTCAGATTTTACGCAGGGCGTGAAAATGAAAGCGAAAACGATAATAATATAAAACAAGAGATTAACAAAAACCAGACTATGCAATTGCAACAAGATAATGATAACGAAAATGAAGGTGAAATTGAAAATAACGCTGTTGGCGCAAAAAATGAAGATGATGAATATGAAAAAGAAGATTCAATTTTTCAAGAAGGCGACACCGGATCGTCAAGCGATTTAGCAAATATTAACTTTGACTATTCAGAAACCGGACGATTTCTGCTTAAAGTTATAAGCGGCCTAAATAATGGCGCCGAATTTGCAATGCAAACAGATAAAAGCTACGTGATTGGATCTGACTCTTTTGCCTCAGACATTATTTTTAATGACAACAGCGTCTCAAGACAGCATGTAAAATTAACGATTGATCCAGAAAACAACATTTTTATTGAAGATCTTAAAAGTCGTAATGGAACGCTTGTCAACGGAGAACCTATTGCTGAAAAAGTTCAGGTTGACCCAAGTGCTATGATGACCGTTGGAACAACTTCCTTTGTTATTTATGATCGCGAAAGTGCCATGCAAACTGTTATTTCACCTCTTATGCCATCCATTGTCAAAATGCTTCAGCAAAAAGAAGAGACAAACCGAAAAAATGAAGAAGCAAGAGAAAAAGAAAAACTTGAATTAGAAGCTGCAGCTGCAGCCGAGTTAAAATCTGCCCAAGAACTGGAAATGAATGCGAAAAAGCCAAAAACGCAACATCTTAGTTTTTTTATTTTAACTGCAATGGTTACGGGTTTGTTTGTTGTATCAGGCATTGCCATCACAACTCTTTTTAAATCAGAACCTGTCATTAAAGAGCAAAACCTTGATACGGAAGCTATTCTTGCAGAAGCTTTTAGTCCTTTTCCAAGCGTGAAATACAATTTTAATAAAGCAACAGGTTTATTGCTCCTTGCAGGGCACGTTTCTACATCAACTGACAAAAACCAGCTTCTTTTTAATCTTCAAGGATTAAAATTCATTAAAACAACCGATGATCGCGGTGTTATCATTGATGAATTTGCATGGCGCGAAATCAACCCTACATTAAGTAGAAATCCTGCCTGGAGAGGCGTAAGCATTCAATCCCCTGGCCCTGGGAAATTTGTTCTTTCAGGATATTTGCAAACAAGAAGAGAATCAGAACAGCTTTGGGACTATGTTAGCAATAACTTTCCTCTCATCAATCTTTTGGAAAAGAAAGTGGTTGTTGAAGAAGATGTAATTTCACAAGTGAATTCCTTACTCACTAAAGATGGCTTTAGAGATGTTAAAACACAGATGAGCCAGGGTGAAATAACACTAACAGGCTTTATTCCCACAGGCAAAACAGACATTTTTTCTACAGTTATTTCCAACATCAGAGATATTTCCGGCGTTCGTGAAGTTAAAAACTATGTTGCCGAACTTGCAGGCGAACAATCGATGGTCAACCTAACAGATCGATATGAAGTGACCGGACATTCTGAACAAGGTCGCGGCAACATAAGCGTGATCATTAATGGACGTGTTTTAGCTCGAGGAGATACGTTGGATGGGATGTTGATTACAACGATCAAGCCAAACGTCATTTTCCTTGAAAAAGACGCAATCAAGTACCGCATCGAATTCACTAAGTAAACGCACCTTTCCCAAGAAAAATTATAAAGCAGGCCTACAGCCTGCCTTATATCGATCTTTAAGATGTTTTACTTACGCTAAGTTAAACCTTAGATTGGGGCTTATTTGAAGAGCGTGAAGATACAAATACTCATAAAAAAAGGAGGAACAGTGATAAGAAAACAAATAGTTTCTCTCCTAAACTCTATGGTAAAAGTAGTAAAAAGTAGAATACTTGCATAAAAATTAGAGATATGTTATAATGATATTATAAGTAGAGATAATTTCTATACCGAGGTGTTGCATGTTTGGACTAGAAAATCAAAAGAAAAAGAAATATGAAGTTTTCGTTTTTGACCTCGAAAAAGAATTTAAGACCCCTAAAAGACATTCCGAACTAAAAAAAGAAATTGAAGCCAAAGTTCAGAAAGTTAAAGAATTGCTAAGAGACGGGGAAAATAAAGATGATTATGATAATCTCGGTACACTTCTTTACGGCTATACAGCGTTTTTGAAAGTGATGTCGAGGTTTAACGCTAAATAAAGTTTAAATGTTCTAGCAGGGTTGTCTTTGATGAATTAAGTAAGTATTTATATTTACATTTGAAATCAAAGACAGTCCCGCCGGAAAATTTAAACTTAGTGTTTAAATTTGAAGAGAAAGTCTAAGTGCTGAAGCGGTCCATGCAGGAGGTAAAGGCCGACAGTAAATAGAACCGAATTTGATTTTTGAGAAATTTTTTCGGAGATTGGGTTTTGATACAAGTTCATATACTCTTATGAGTAAGGAACTTGTATCAAAGCCCAAGATACGGAAAAATAGCCAAAAAGCAAACCGGGTATATTTACTGTCGCCTCACCACTCCAAGAAATGTAATTTCTGAGCATCGATCACTGCCACATAACTTATACTCCTTTAGAGAAACAAAAACTAAAAAAGGGGAAGTATATGAGTTACAACGTATTCCAAGGAACTACACCAAAATCTGGCTTTAAAGTTCAAGCTTTGTTCGCAACACTCCAAGATGCGGTATCTAGTGCGCAAAGGAAACTATCGTCTATTAAAGCGAACCGAAGCTCTATAAGTATTGGTGATATGTTTGAAATGCAAATGTTGATGAACCACTTATCTCAGTTATCTGAGATGTGCACAGGTGTCGTCAGTGCCTCAAACTCAGCAATCAACAGAATGGCGCAAGGTATTAAAGGCTAATCCATTTAATTGGATTGCAGAATATCTCGCATTTTGGCTATACGTAGTTTAGATCTTGAAGTAATTAAGCATGATGTCTCCAACACATTGTGTTTACTTTAAGACGCTAACTACGTATAGTCCATAAGTTTAAGTTCAAGAAATTTATTAAGCGGGTTTTAATATGGTGCACAAAGAAAAATTCGACCAATTCAAAGATGATTTTGCTCTGTTCATCGAAGCCGGATTTGTAGCTGTTAAACAACTGGACGAAATGAGCGCAACGCGCATTTTCCATGCGGCAGAAAGCTTAAATCCTTCCAGTAGCGCACCACAAATTGGTCTTGGCTACATTGCTTTAAATAAGCTTGAAGTCAAAGAAGCCACAAGAATTTTTGAAGGCATCATGGAAAAAGAGCCTGACAATTATCTGGCTCAAACATTTTTAGGAATGTGCTTTTTGCTTACTAAGCCAAAAAGAAAAAAAGGTGAAAAACTGATCGCCGAGGCAATGGAAAAAACAAGCGACGAAACAATCAAAAGCCTTGGTAGTATTTCCCTCGAGTGGGCCGAAAAAGATTTAAAGAAAAGTAAAGCTCCTTTTTTCACAAACCAAAAAGATGTGGAAGAAGAAGAAGTTTAATAGTTGTCCTTTAACAAGGAAGTTAATATGCCAGAAGACAAAGTAGAAAAAATCAGTAGCGTCTCTTCAAGTGACAGAAAAGCAGTTGATGAAATTTCGCATGACAGCCCCGATGCACTCATTGAAGTTAAAAAAGAGCATTTCGATACTTTAATGACGCAGGAAAGAAAACAACCGTTTATTGCTCCTGCAAGCTCAGTTGATGCTTCAAGAAAACCATCCCTTATGGAAGAAATTTCTAATTTCAACAATAAAGTGGACACTGCATCGCGAAGCGATCCTAAAAATATTGCCGTTCAGGCAACAGAGCTTGTTGCGCAGATGGATGAGCTAAAAAATAAACTCTCTACTCCAAATCTTGAGATTAAAAGCTCGGTTCAAAATTTATTGCAGAGTAAATTAACCCATATTGACGAGAGCCTAAAAATTGCTCTGAATAAAGCTGGCGTTGAATATGTAGCACCTGTTGCCCAAAAAAACCTGAGCACTCCTATCGAGCGTTTTCTTGGATTCCTAACCAGCGCACAAGCGGGGCTTGAAGGTCTTGGTAACGATGTGGAAAGAATGTCTTTGGTAAAAGGGCAAATTTCACCTGCCGACATGTTAGCAGTTCAGGTAAAAGTTGGCTATATTCAAAATGAAATCGAGTTTTTCACAGCCTTACTTAACAAAGCACTTGAATCTACTAAAACGATCATGAACATCCAAGTCTAGGCTTAAAGACATAGATTGGTAATTTGCCACAGGGAGCAAGAAAGATTTAAGAGAGGATTTAAAGCAAAGAGAGAATGCAAATTCCTCTTCTTTTTAACCTCTTTTAAATCTCTCTTGCTCTCTGTGGTTAGTTTTTATGGTAACTGAAGTAAAAATATTAAAGGAACTAATTTATGAGCCTTGATGATCATTTTGATAACATCCTTGAAGGCTTGGATTCGCTAGACATCACAACCATCAACGGAAGAATTACAGAAATTGTCGGGATGTTGATTAAGGCAATTGTTCCTCATGTGAAAATCGGCGAAATCTGTTTGATTAAAAGAGAAGGTGAACCTCTTCTTACCGAAGTTGTAGGATTTACAAGGGATGAAGTCTTCCTTTCACCACTTGGAGAAATGAAAGGTATCGGACCCTCCTCTGAAGTAATCCCAACCCACCTTCCATTAAACATTCAAGTAGGGCCTAACCTTCTTGGACGTATTTTAAATGGTTTAGGTCAACCGATGGATGAGGAGACAAAAGGTCCGCTCATTCTAGAAGAAACCTACCCTGTTATTAACGCACCTCCTGATCCGACAAAAAGAATGCGAATCAAAGAACCGCTATCGACCGGGGTTCGCGCACTAGATGGGATATTGACTGTTGGAAAAGGACAGAGGGTCGGAATATTTGCAGCTGCCGGCGGTGGTAAATCTACACTTCTTGGAATGATTGCAAGAAATGCACAAGCAGATATCAATGTTATTGCCTTAGTTGGTGAACGTGGACGGGAACTTCGCGATTTTATTGAACATGATTTAGGACCTGAGGGTTTAAAGCGGTCAGTACTTGTTGTTTCAACCTCAGATCAAGCTTCCCAGCTAAGATTAAATGCTGCCTATGTTGGCACAGCGATTGCCGAATATTTTAGAGCTCAGGGCAAATCTGTGATCTTGATGATGGACTCGGTCACTCGTTTTGCAAGAGCTTTAAGGGAAGTAGGTCTTGCAGCCGGTGAGCCTCCTGCAAGAGCAGGATACACTCCTTCCGTTTTTTCTACTTTGCCAAAACTCCTTGAGCGAAGCGGAAATTCCGATGTAGGGTCGATCACAGCCTTTTATACGATTTTAGTTGCAGGCGATGACATGAACGAGCCGGTTGCTGATGAAGTTAGGTCTATTTTGGACGGACACATTATCTTATCGGCCGATCTTGCAAGGCAGTTTCACTACCCTGCAATTGATGTGCTCTCTTCTGCAAGCCGTGTGATGAATTCGATTGTTTCTAAAGAGCATTTACAATTTGTGGGTAAACTGAGGGAAGTTCTTGCAAACTATAAGAAGAACGAGCTTTTGATTAAGATTGGCGAATATAAGAGAGGCACCGATAAAGCTGGCGATTTTGCCATCGATTATATCGAAAAAGTCTTAAGATTTTTAAAACAGGCGGTCGATGAGAAATGTAGTTTTCAAGAAACGGAACAGCTTTTAAGAACCTTATTTAAATAAAAAAAATTATGGCACAAGCGATTTATCCATTAGCTCAAATTCTACAAGTCAAAATAAGACGGGTGGAAAACGCTGAACAGGTTGTTAAAGAAAAGAAAATCGCTTTGGAAAATGAAGAAAAAAAGCTTCGAGAAAGAGAACTCGAAAGAGAAAAGGTAAGAAACCATTACCGGGCAAAGCTTTTTCAAATGCGTGAAGAAATGGACCTTGGTACAACATCGACAAAAATCCAGCAAATGAGGGCTTATTTAAAACTTGTTCAGGAAAAATTGGTTGTTGAAGATAAAAAAGTAAAAGATCAGGAACTTCAAGTTGAAGCAGCCAAAAAAAATCTGGAGCTTGCTAAGCAAGATTTATTCCGTAAAAGACAAGAAGTTGATAAACTTGAAACACACCGCATCGACTGGAAAAAAGAGGTGCGAAAAGAAATGGAAATAATAGAAGGTCGTGAGATGGATGAACTTGGCAATGTCATTTTCATCACCAATTTAAGAAAAAGTAAAAATTTTTAAGCTTTTGCTTAAGGAGAAATTATGACTCCAGATAATAATACATTAAAAGTTGCGGCAAATACGAACCGTTCCGATGGCGTATCGGCCTCATCAGAATCAAACCAAGCAAAGCCTAAAAAGCCTGTCAACGCTCAAAAACAGTTTAAAGATGTTTTGAGTGAAGAGGATGAAGGCTCATCAGGTAAGCTTTTATCAAAAGATGATGTGGAAGTCGATGAAAAAACTTCTGCAATGCTTTTATTTTCAGGCAACCTGAATGCCAAGAAAGAAGTAAAAAAAGCATCAACCATGTCTATTTTTGAATCTGCCGGCAAAATATCAGAAGAAAAAGCCTTACAAGCCTCTTTAAGTGCCAATATGGCAGAAAAAAGCAGTATCTTGAAGGAAGTTAAAGAAGAAGTTCACGAGTCACCCTCAGTCCTTTTTGGCAAATTATCGAATGCAGATGAAGCAAAGGCTTTAGCAAAAAAAGGGAAATTTAATTCTCAATACTCTGAATCTCAAGGGGATATATCAATCATTAACACAAACGCGCCTATTACCCCAACCAATCAAATCAATCTGAATGCGGGCGTAAAAGTTGAACAGACAACTTCTGTCAACTCCCCGATTCACGATATTGTCGTAGAATTGATTGATAAATTAACCATCATCCAAGCAAAAGGTCAGACAGATACTGTAGTGACTCTAAATATGCCGGGTGTTTTTAAAGGTACCGTTGTGGTTATCTCTGAGTTTGACACAGCTCATGGGCAATTGAATTTATCTTTTGAAAATTTATCTGTACAAGCAAAAAATCTTATCGACAGCCTTCCAAACCGTGAAGCATTGCTTGTTGCTTTAAGTGAAAGGGGCTACATCGTACAAACAGTTGTTGCAACAACACAACTTGAGCATCGCCCTATATTAAGTGATGCCTCTCAATCCGGAAAGCAACAGCCAAAACAAGATGAAGAAGGCAACCCTAACAAAGAGCAAAAACCACAACGTTAGTACAAAATAACGTTTTTTTAGAGAACAGAGAAAAAAAAGAGAGAGAGATTAACGAGTGAGTTTGTTAAACAAACTCATTCAGTCATCTCTCTCTTTTTTTTTTCTCTCTCTTGTTAAAAAAAAACGTTGTGCAACTAGATAATTTGCATTGACAAGTGATACCCCTTTTGTGTCATTCTTGAGAAAACTAAGCTAAGAAGGCAAAAATTGTGAGCAGTACAACACTACCCTACGAATGGCTAAAAGAAGTTCCAACTTCGCTTTTGCAAAAAAATGATATTCCTCTTTTAGGTTTTCCACCCATTTTTCCTTGGGAGCAATTTAATGAGCTTCTAAAAAAAACTTTTCAAACTCAAAATATTGAGGTTAAACCCTTAACGTTACAGTGGAGAAGTTCAGAAGATTTATTTTCAGCTCTTGGAGAAGATTTAATCCCCATCAATTTTCAAATACCAAGCCTTAATGGTGACCTTTCTGCTGTCATTGCCAAACATGATATTCACTTATTGATGTCATTGTTAATTTCACAGCAAAAAGAGCCTTTAGATGTGATTGATCCTGATTTTCAAAATGGATTTATCCATTTTTTGAGCTATGAAATGATTAACATCTTTAACCAATGCAATTTTGATAAAACAATAAATCCACATGTTGCAGAAAAAACAACAGATTCAGAAGAAACCATCAATGAGCTATTAAGCAAAGAGCGAAGCCTCTGTCAGGACATTTCGTTTTCGCTTGAAGGTAGCACATTTATTTTCCGTCTTATCATTTCAGATGAATTTAGACAATCCTTTAAAGAAAAATATGCTATTAGAACCCTCGATATTCCTTTAAGAGAGGAACTTGGCGCAAAAATTCACATTCCTATTGCTTTAGAAGTTGGCAGAGTTTTACTCCCCCTTTCAACTTGGAAACAAATAACTGTCGGAGATTTTCTTATCTTGGATATTTGCAGCCTCGATCCAAAAAGCGATAAGGGCCGTGTGACTTTAACAGTCAACGGAAACCGGTTTTTTAGAGCAAAACTTAAAAATGGCACTTTAAAAATTTTAGAGCATCCCCTATTTCATGAAGATAGGATAAGCGGTGATAAACAGCATGAACAGGTGACAAACACTATGGCAAAAGACATTGCAGAAAATGATGATTCTGAACTTGATGACTCACAATTTGGGCTTTCAGAATTTGATGCATCAATAGATGAAGATGATGAGCATTCTCAAGCTGATCCCTCTATAACTAGTACAGAACAGTTAAAAGATGAAACTGTGCATGAAGATGATGATGAAGAAATAAGTCCGCCTAAATCCCCGGTAGTTGCAGATAAAGCACCGAAATTTAAAACCGAAGATATCGGACTTGATATTGTTATTGAAGTTGGAAGATTGCAAATGTCGATTGCAAAACTTAATGAACTACAACCGGGAAATGTTTTAGAAATAGATGTTCACCCTGAAAATGGTGTGGATCTTGTTGTGAACGGAAAAAGAATTGCCAAAGGCGAATTATTAAAGCTTGGCGAAGTTCTAGGTGTCCGCATCCTCGACATCTAAAACTTTCTAAAAAGGGCGAAGCCCTGGTTTATAAAAGCCTAGGCATCGCCCTAGGAATGTTTTGAATTGGATTGCAGGCATACAGCCTGCATATGACCTTAAAGATTACCTAGTACACTGTAAGGTAAGTCCGTACCCGTTAAACTTCGCGAAAGCTCCCGCGGTTCGACGATCTAAATCGGGTTAATATTGTAATATGGACTAGGATTTAGATCGCTCGAACCTAAGGGGCTTTGG
>Ga0105045_10001236_pt1 | contig 20701 bp, 21 predicted proteins | sample MAT02_FD_78089 | JGI IMG/M metagenome (GOLD analysis project Ga0105045, IMG submission 78089) | Freshwater microbial communities from Lake Fryxell liftoff mats and glacier meltwater in Antarctica - MAT-02 (megahit assembly) | ecosystem: Environmental > Aquatic > Freshwater > Ice > Liftoff... | reverse complement strand
GCTTCATCAATGGCGATGGCTGTGACATTCCAATTCGCAAGGTGCTCGCTCCACCCATCAAGGAGCAGCCTCTCTGGAGCAGCGTAGAGGAGGCGATATTTGCCTTCGTGGAGCCCACGCATGCGGGCCTTGGATTCCGTGGCTCCGAGGGAGGAATTGAGGAACGTGGCTGCGACGCCGGAGGCTTCCAGTTGATCCACTTGATCTTTCATCAAGGCGATCAGCGGTGATACCACGATGGTGAGCCCATCGCGCACTAAGGCAGGGAGCTGAAAGCAGAGCGACTTCCCGCCGCCCGTGGGCAGGAGTGCAAAGGCGTCTCGCCCGGAAAGAGAAGCTTCGATGATTTCACGCTGGAGTGGACGGAAGGCGTCGTAGCCGAAGGTCTTCTTTAGAATGAGAGCTAGATCACTCATGAGCTCGAAGCTATTCGATGAGCATGCAATCGCCATAGCTGAAAAACCGATACTTGTCGCGGACTGCTTCCGCATACGCCGCCATGGCGACGTCGTATCCAGCAAAAGCGCACACGAGCATGAGGAGGGTCGAGCAGGGCAGATGGAAATTGGTGAGGAGGGCACCGACATGTTGAAAGGCGAAGGGCGGGCGAATAAAGATATCCGTTCGGCCTGTTCGCTCTTGCAAAAGTCCGGGTAGCTGGGATTCCAGCACGCGCATGACGGTGGTGCCCACGGCAATCGTGCGGGTGGCTGTGTTAAGGGCCTCAGCCGTTTGGCGGGGGATGCTATAGCGTTCCTCGTGCATGAAATGGTCGGCAAGGTTGTCGGTTTTTACCGGCAGGAACGTGCCGGCCCCGACGTGGAGAGTCAGGAAGGTATGGGGGATCTTCGCAAGAATTTCCGGGGTGAAATGCAAGCCTGCTGTGGGCGCTGCAATGGAACCAGATTCCTTGGCGTAGACGGTCTGGTAGCGCTCGTCATCAGCCGCATCGGACGTGCGATGGAAGTAGGGCGGAATCGGCAGGTGGCCGTATTGCTCAAGATCCGGCGGACTGTCAAACTTCACCCGACGTTCGCCGCCGGGATAAATGCCTACGACGTGAGCAATTGTGCCTGCAAGGGGAAGGCTCACGCCCACGCGCATCTTGCGTCCGGGTCGCATAAGGCACTTCCATGTGGTGGGATCTTCGGCTTCCAGCAAGAGGCATTCCGTGCGCGAATCTTCGGAGAGCAAACGTGCCTTAATGACCCGCGAGTCGTTGAGAGCGACGACATCACCTGCCTGAACGTGGGAAGGAAAGTCGCGAAAGCTGGCGTGTGTGAGGGTGCCGCTCTGGCGATTGACCACAAGCATGCGCGAGTCCTCGCGACGGGCTGTCGGACGCTGGGCGATCAACTCCGGCGGCAAGTCGTAGTGGTAATCCGAGAGATGCTCCTTGCTCACTTTTTGAGGATTCTCGTGAAGCCGCAGCGCGTTGCAGCGGCGCCAATCAATTCCGCAACACGACGCTTAAGGCGGAATGCACGTCGCATGAGCACGATGACGAAGACCAAATACGGAATCCAAAGCCAGATATCGCCACCGGGATCACTGGCCTGGCGGAAGGCGAGGATGCCGAGAATGATGAGATTGAGGAGAAGCGTGGTCGCGACCATGCGTGTGCCGAGGTGGGCGCGAGTGAGGCATTTCGGTCCGCCGTGGTATTCCGTGACACTACGAACTTTCACCCCCCACCAGAAACTGCCGTAGATCTCGACGTCCCAGTTTTTCCAACCTGTATCGGAGGAATAATTCCAGCCCTCGGATTCTAGCGATGCGAAGATTTCTTTCAGCAACAACTCTCGACCATGGCCTTCCTCGCTCCAGAATTTGAGGTGCGTGACACTCCCGCGTGCCGGGGTGAAATCTTTTTCTACGCTGGCAATAACGGCTGGTGGCGTGCGCTTGAACTTGAGCCACGTGAAGTAGCGTGCCCACCCGCGCACGAGGGGTTGGGCCAAGGCAAGAAATGCGACAAGCAACCGCGCCCGTATCGTGTCGTGCCTAGCTTCCAGCCGAGCATGGATCATGTAGGACAATGCCACCAACAAGGTGCCGCCGAACATAATGTAGGGCACGATCCGCAGGAACGGGAGGGGCACCGAAATCGCCAAGACAAAGAGCGTGAGCGCGACCCATTCGATGCTGCTCAGGTAGGCGGCGATTTCGGATTGGGGCGTCGGGTAGATGGATTGGAAGAGGCCCTCCCCAAATACGCCATGATAAATGACGGGTTTGTTGACGAGCCATGTGAAGCGCGGGGCACCGTAGATCTGTCCCTTCCACTTCGCTGTGCCTGTCGGTCCGAAGAAAACCAAATGTTGAAATCGCAACATGGATTCCGCCTCGCCGTAACCTTCTTGTTGCTTGCGAAACGCCTGCAACGTGAATCGCCGGTAGTGCCATACGATCGCTGCCGGGCTGAAGGCAATGACGCCGCCTGCTTGCTGGAGGCGCCAGCAGAAATCCACATCATCACCTGCCTTGCGATACTCGGGATCGAAGCCTCCGACCTGTTCAAATGCCCACCGGTGAAACGCCATGTTGCAGCCTGGAATATGCTCAGCCACCACATCGGTGAGGAGCACATGGCTTGGCCCACCCGGAGCCGCAGCCACACAGGCTTGAACCCAATTTTCCGCCGGCGGCGAAATATTCGGGCCACCCACGCCGGCGTAGTTCCCGCTGAGAAGCGTGCCGATGAGGTAATACAACCAGTCTGGATCGGCCATGCAATCGCTGTCCGTATAGACGATAACCTCGCCCGAGGATTGCTGCGCTCCCACGTTTCTCGCGAAGCTCAAGCCCTTGTTTTCTTGCCGAATCGTCTTCACCCAAGGATTTCGTGCCGCGATTTCTGGCGTATTGTCCTTTGATCCATCGTCTACGAGCACGACCTCGTAGTCGGGATAGTGCAAATCTTTTAGAGACTCCAAGCAACGTTCGAGCGTCTTGCCGCCATTGTAACTACAGACGACGATCGAAGTTTTCGGATAGGCTGGCAGCGCAACCCGCGAGGTCATGGGGCCCTCCCCATTGAATAATTTTTTGACCGTCTCGAAGGCCAATTTCTTCGACCGATCGCGACGCACCAGCCCGAAGGCCCAGTCTAGGATTTCCTGCCCGCCACGGAACCACTCATCGGTCCACGCATAGATGATTGTTCCAGCGAGTCCTCCCCTCACAACACTCTCCACATGCCAGCGAATCATTTCCGCTTGTTCTTCCTCAGCGTGGCGGATCGTATCCATCCCAAATTCCCCCAACACGAGCGGCTTGTCTTCGGCCAAATTTTGGAGCCGTGCCAAGTAGCGCTCAAAGTCATCCTGCCGATGCAAATAGACATTAAACGTCACAAAATCGCTATTCGTCGGGAGGAGATATTCCGTCGGCGGGTAGCTCGCATACGAGAAGAGCGCATTCGGATCCACGCTCCGCCCGAGGTTGATGAGGTGTTCGACAAATTCCGTGACCTGCTGCGCACCAAGCCAGCGTACCATGGTCGTGGGGATTTCGTTGCCGACGAGATAGCCAAAGACTGCCGGATGTCCCACATTTGCAGCGACGCCCTCTTCGATCGCTTGTTCTGCCGCATCGCGAATTTTTGCATCTCTCAGGAATTCTAAATGTTCCGCCCAAGGGATCGAGATCAGCGCGCGGATTCCATGCTGTGCGCAGAGGTCTAGGAACCACTTCGGTGGCACATAGTAGATCCGCACAAGATTGACTCCAGCCTCTCGCATGAGAAGCATGTCCCTCTCAGCTCCCTGTGGCGTGCCGAAGAACTCGCCATTCGTATCAGGAGCAAAGGGGCCATACGTTACCCCCTTGATGAAGAATTTCTGCGATCCCTCAAAAAAAAACTTCGCGCGAACGCGCACTTTCTGGAATTCCGTCACGGCGCATTCCTACCAAAGGCCGCGAACAATGCGAGTAGGGATTTTTCGTGCTTCGCGCGATAGCTTTAATCAATGTCCATTAATCGCTACGACAACGGCGGTGGCGTTATCTTGGCCTCCACCCGCCAGAGCGGCCCGCACGAGAGAATCCGCTGTGGGGGAACTCTCCACCGCTTCTCGCAGGGCGTCTTCGTAGAGCCCATCGGTGATACCATCCGTCACCAAAACAAAGCGATCTCCTGGCACCAAGCCGACCGATCCGACTTGAGGAGAAACGAATTGGTGTCCAGCCCCAAGAGCCTTTTGGAGAACATTTCGCCTCGGATGGGTCTTAGCTTGGCGCTCGTTGAGAGTCCCTTGACGGACTAACCAACCCACATGCGTATCATCATGCGTGAGTTGTTGGAATCCTCCGCTGGTCGGCAGGTAGTAGATCCGACTATCTCCAATGTGGCCGAAGAACAGCCAGCCCGGCGTGATCCAACAGAGGCTCAATGTGGCCCCCATACCCGAGCACTCTTCATAGGAATCGCCAAGGTAACAAAGCGCGGCATGGATCTCTGCATAGAGTTCCTCAAGCACATCGCCAAATCCCGTGGCAAGTCCTGCAGCTCGTTGTTTAAAGAGCGGAGGTATCATGCGCGTGATTTTATCCACGGCGATACGGCTCGCAAATTCCCCGGCTTGCGCTCCGCCCATGCCATCACTCACCGCAAAGAGGTAATCAGATTCTGCCAGGGACGCATCGCCCATCGAGCCTAGGAAGCGAGCGCCTTGTGCATCCACAGCCAAACCAAGAAAAGCGTCTTCGTTGTTCTTTCGAACAGGCCCTCGATCTGTTCGTCCGCTCCACCCAACGCTTAGAAAATCAATTTCCATCGCTCAGAATTGTCGCAAACTCGAAATCAATGAGGCAGAAGCGTCCATCCGACTGGCGGTAAGTCACATTTCGCATCGCGGGATCATCGTGCCTTACGCCAAAGGCTTCCAGCTCGGCAAAAAGTTCTTTCAAGCGTTCGTCGTCGAGGTGGTCTACCCGCGTGCCACAGCTGCTCGTCACCATCCGCAATGCTACCGGGTCGCTTGACAGCAGCTTCGGAACAAAGGGACACCCCCGCTGCGCCAGATACTCAAGCACACGCACCTCCTGCTCGAAGCGTTCGCTTGCCTTAGGTCCTCGGAATTCCTTATGCACCCGCCCGTCATACCCGATCCGCACCCTCGCTCGAAGCGTGTCCTTTACGTGATCCATCGTCTGTTACGCCTTTTTGGATTTCGCGAGAAACCTCTCAAACGCGCGTAGCGTCTCGGGGCTCACATGGTGCTCGATGCCTTCCGCGTCTAAGCGAGCTATCTCGCTCGGCACTCCTAAGGCCTCAAGAAAAGCGAGCACTTTCTCATGCTGCGCCTTGGCCTTCGAGGCAAGATTCCGCCCACTATCCGTAAGAAATATGGAACGATATGGCTGCGTCACAACAAGGCCCTCTTTTTGCAACCTTTGCACGGTGCGGATCACCGTCACATGCGTGACACCCAGTGACCGTGCCAGATCCGTAGCCCGAGCTTCCCCATTGGCAGAAATGAGATCCGCGATCGCCTCCACATAGTCTTGAGCCCGCTCTTGCGCATGCGCTAGGCGTGTCTGCCGCTGAATTTCTGCACTCTCCTTTCTGCCTTTGGCTTGGCTCTTAGGAGCGAGGGATGTGGTTTTCATTTCGTCATTATGTCAGAAAAATGCCGCCGTAGCAAAGACGAGAGATCACCGGCCAGAGCTGGACGACTTGCGCTGGCAAACCATTGTCAATGGATGGAAAGCGTGATAGAAATCTCGACTGTGAAGTTTGTCCTCCTCGCCGTAACCCTCCTAGCCATGGCTCTGCCCGCCCATAGCCAAACGCAGGAACGCGGACTCTTGGAGCGGATGGATAATCCAGACATGACTCTTGGCAATCCCATGCAAAGCAGAAAATTTGTGGCCACCGATGGCATGAAAATTCGCCCATATTCTGCTGCGAAAGATGCCTTTGCAGTCACCCGTGAGGCATCGCTTGGTTCTTATGCTTTCACGCGAACTTTTTTGGGTGTCAGAAATCCATGGCTCGGGCCAAAGGCCTTCGACGCGAAGAAGGCATCGCTTTATTCTCGTACGACGATTCCGAACCTCACCAATAAAATGCCCGTCAGGAAAGCCGAAGTTGTGACCTTTGATCCCCAAAAAGATACCGCAAATTTCGGCAATCCCGTGGTCGCGACTCGCGAGTTTCGAGGGGATGGAGCCGCACCTGGAGCCGTAAGCCGGATGAGTGAAAAGATCACTAAGGACATGACGATTCAGGAAGTGCGCGAGTTGCTCAATAAGCCCCGCTAAGCGCGCATGTCGGACATCACTGCCCTCGTTCGCGGTTGCGCTAAAGTCCTCAGCGAATCTGAGCTCGCAGCCAAGCTAGCCCTCGGCCGTCCTCTCCGCATCAAGCTTGGCGTGGACCCGACGGCCCCAGATATCCACCTCGGCCACAGCATCGCCCTCTCGAAGCTGCGCGAATTTCAAGACGCTGGTCACGAAGCGATTTTGATTATCGGCGACTTTACAGCGATGATCGGAGACCCCAGCGGACGTTCCGTGACGCGCCCGCAGCTCTCGCATGACCAAGTTTTGCAGAACGCAAAGAGCTTTCAAGAGCAAGCCTTCAAGATCCTCAGCCGCGAGAGAGCCCGTATTGTTTTTAACGGCGAATGGTTCGAGGCCATGAGTTTCGAAGAAGTCATCAAGCTCAATAGCCGCGTCACCCTCCAACAAATGCTCGTCCGCGAAGACTTTCGCGAGCGGCTTGATAACGGACGTCCCATCCGCGCCCACGAAATCCAATACCCGATCATGCAAGGCTGGGATTCCGTAAAAATCCAAGCCGACGTGGAGCTTGGCGGCACAGACCAGCTCTTCAACATCATGGTCGGGCGCGACCTCCAGAAAGAAGAGGGCCAACCCCAGCAGGTCGTGATGGTGATGCCGATCTTGGAGGGGCTCGATGGCGTGCAGAAAATGAGCAAGAGCCTTGCCAACTATGTTTCCCTCAATGAGAGCGCGGCGAGCATGTTCGGGAAGCTCATGAGCATTAGCGACACTCTCATGCATCGTTATTACGATGTGCTCCTTCACGAGCAGATCTCCGCGACCCTTCATCCCATGGAGGCAAAAAAATATCTCGCTCGCAGCATTACAGCCCGCTTCCATGGCGAGCTCGCCGCTAGCGCAGCTCTTGAAGATTTCAATACGCGCTTCAGCGCACGGGACCTCGATTCCGCCGTCTTGCCGGAACTAAATCTCGACGCCAACCCTACCGCGCAGCGCGACTTTCCCTCGGTGATCGTGCAGGCTTACAAGACATGTTTTGCGGTGACTCGATCCCGCTCCGAAGCCCGGCGCCTCATCGAAGGCGGTAGCGTGCAATGGCGTGGAGAGAAGATTGCCGACGCACAGGCCTGTTTGCCGAGCGGTGAAATAGGCACTTTGAAGCTCGATAAAACGCGAGCCGTTCGGATTGTCAGCTAGTCACCGACACGTCCTCTGAGATGGGACGGCATCGGAGTAGTGACACCCCGACTCCAAGGTTGTTCAAAAATTATTAAAAAAAGTTTTGACACCTTTGAAACTCAGCGTATCAAGTTGGCACAACACATGCTGTAAGTGGGCACTGAACATGCCCGTGGAGGTATGAAAACCAACCATGTCAATCCCAACCGGCAACGGCGGGGAAAGACGAAAAACAAAAACAAAAACACAAATGAAACTAGCTACAAAAATTGTTGCAGCAGTGAGCATGGCGGCCGTCCTTATGGGCAGCCCTCTTCTTGCTGGTGATGGCAAAACATTCAAAGAGAAGGTTGTGGTTGAAGAACCCCGCCAGTGGTACAATGCGGCACTCAGCACAGGTTGGGATAGCCTCTATATGTTCCGCGGCGTGAACGTTCTTCGCAACAACGACACATACGGCTCGGGCATCTACTGGACCGACTTGAGCTTCACATGGAATATCACCGACAACGACTTCTTGACGGTGGGTTCTTGGTTCGCCTTCGGAACTCAGAATACTTCCTACAAGGAACTCGACATCTATACGACCTATACCCGCACCTTCGGCGACTTCGCTGTAAGCTTTGGGTATATTTTCTACTATGTCTTGGCTCCTACGACGCTCTACTCGCATGAACTCAACGCCAAGGTGGCCTACACCTGGGACCTCGGTTTCATGACAGTGACGCCTTCCTTGACATACTTCTTCAACATTGGACCTAACAATGATGATAGTGGTATCGCTCCAGAGGCATCGAGCTACCTCCTTGCTCGTGTGGATGGCAGCATCCCACTCTACAAGGACATCGTCTCACTCGCACCATGGATTGCTTTCGGAACAAACTTCCGGTACAATGCATCGCAGGAATCGGACGGCTCGTTGGACTTCTTCAATGGCGCGAACAACGCCGAAGTCGGCCTTGGATTGCCAATCAAAATCAACAGCGTGATCACGCTCTACGGCTACGCAGCCTACAGCTACCAATGGAACAGCCTCGTTGGAACCGAACCCAGCAGCTTCTGGGGCGGTGCTAAGGTTACCTTTGCTTTCTAAGCCAGAGTTGATCCGAACTTAACAAAAAACCCTCTCAGCTTCGGCTGAGAGGGTTTTTTATTTCCCTCAGAGAGTATTTCTTCTTGCTAGCATGCCATCTGTGAAAAGTCTCGTCAGATTACAATCGCTCATCTCTCGCGAGCGCGGGTTGGTTTTTGGTTGGGCAACGGTTATTTGCCTTACTACCTACGGCTCACCATGGCTTAAGCACATTCCGAATCCATGGGTTGCGGCATTTTTTCTTTTGTGGCTGGTCGCAGCAATCCTTTTTGCAGCCTTCGCCGTTGTTCGTCGTGCAGATGCCCTCGCCCGGCGACTCGGCGAGCCTTTCGGAACGCTTGTTTTAACGCTTTCAGTAACCGGCATGGAAGTGAGCATGCTAGCCGCCGTCATGCTGACCGGACCCGAGAATCCCACACTCGCACGCGACACAATGTTTGCCGTCGTGATGATTGCCTTGGGTGGTCTCGTAGGTTGCGCACTTCTCCTTGGCGCCTTTCGCCACGGCACCCAGGCCTTCAATATGGAAGGCGCCAGTGCCTACCTTTCTCTCATTGTGCCGCTTTCGCTGTTTGGACTTGTGATGCCAAATTTGACGGTTACAACGAGCGGGCCCACGTTTTCCGTCTTTCAAGCCCTCGTCCTAGCGGCACTTTGTATAGGCTCGTATATCATTTTTCTAGGAATTCAGACTCTTAGGCACAGAGATTTTTTTTCTCAAGAATCAGAAAGTCCAGAGGGACACGAGGACAAGCCTGAGGGCGTATGGACCAACACAGTATTCCTCTTTCTCGGCCTGATTCCGGTCGTGATTCTGGCCGAGCAACTGGCGCATGTCCTCGATTACGGGCACGAGGTGTATGGCCTGCCGAGTGCCTTCTCCGGCATGATTGTTGCGGCACTTATCCTTTCTCCAGAGGGGCTCAGCGCCATCCTTGCCGCGCGTCACAATCACATGCAGCGTTCTGTGAATTTGCTCTTAGGTTCTGTGCTCGCTACTCTTTCTCTCACGATTCCGTGCATCATTATCCTGGGCCTCGTGACCCAAAGGAAAGTGGATCTTGGTCTCTCGCCCCCCGATTGCCTACTCCTTGCCGTGATGCTGGCGGTGTCGTTCCTAACCTTCGCGCGAGGAAAGACAAATCTCCTGCAGGGTGCTGTCCACCTCCTGATTTTTATTTTTTGGCTTACGCTCCTATTCGAAGGATAAGTCCGACCACTAGCTCCCAGCCAATTCTAGGCGCTACACCATTTTTCTGGTTTGGCAGCCGATCCATGCGGCGAAGAGGCCAAGGACGACATGCGAAGAGAGCACCCACACGCTCAGGGCTGCTGGGGAAAGAGCCGTTTGAATCACGATCTGCACAATATCATAGTAACGTTCGCCCTTGAGGGCTTGGAGAACGCCAGACCAACTCCAGTATGCCGCGATAAACGGGCGAACAGCAGCTCCTAAGAATTCGGGCAGCGCGAGGACAGCGCCAGAGAGTGGTAATTGGAAACCGACGAGATAGATCGAAACCAGCGAGGCTTGCTCGGCTGACCCGAGAAAACTCGATACCGCAAGGCACGCTGAGGTCATAGCCGCATTGACCAAGACCAGAAAAACCAATTGGCTCCCGAGATCGCCCGGAAATGCGCAGACAAAATGGATAAAGAGTCCCATCCACACAGACTGCGCCAGCACGAGAAAACTCAGAAAAGCGGCCTTACTCGCGACGTAGCTTAGTGGGCTCAGCCCGGATAGTTTTTCTTTTTCAAAAATCAGCCTCTCGGCTGCAATTTCTCTTCCGGAATTATTGGCTCCCATAAGCGTAAGAAGAACGACTTGGAACATGACCAGTCCGGAGACCAAGCTCCCGATTTTGCTGGATTCTACCAAAAAAACCTTCGCCTCGACGAGCTGTTGAACCACGTTCAGGTCGAGGCCCATGCTCAAATTTTTGATGGCGGGGAGGCCATTCCACGCGAAGATGGCGACGAGAAGAGGAAAGCCAAAGATGAGGCCAAGTTGCAAGGCGACTTGGGCTTTTGTGCGGAAGAAGATTTTAACTCTTCGCTCAAGGAGCGTTGAAAACTGACTTACGATGCCTGGCAGCGGAACGACAGATGGGGCCTTGATCGGTGCTGTTGGTAGAGCGGCTTCAACAGCATCTTCCTCCTCGACACTATCAAAACTCACGGCCTCTGCCACATCCACCACAGGCGCACCTTCGTCATCAATGAAGGCATGGCGATGCTTCTTCCACGATTGAGCCCACTCGCGTGGGGTCCGCATTTCCAGCATGGAATACAAGTCCAGCGCTTGATCGGTGCGGAAGTAGTGGCAGAGGTGTTGCGATGGCCCATGGTAGGCGACCAAGCCTTGCGTGAGCACAAGCACGGAGTCATAGAGTTCCAAGTGGCGCAGGCTATGAGTGACCGACAAGACAACTCGGCCCTCCGTGCGAGAGAGCCCATGTAGCACGCGCACGATCTCGTCTTCGGCTTGCGGATCAAGTCCACTGGTTACCTCATCGCACAGAAGAATGGCTGGCTTACTCACGAGTTCCATCGCCAGAGAGAGACGTCGCTTTTGTCCGCCGGAGAGCACGCTTACAAGACGCTCTGCGAAGGCCAATATCCCAACCTGCTCGAGCACCGCAGCCACGCCTTCCCTTAAGGCCTCATCTTTCATCCCCCGCACCTTCAGCCGCATGGCGTAGGCCACACTTTCCTCAACAGTTAATTCCTCGTGCGCGATGCTAAATTGCGGCACATAGCCGACCTCCGAAGGCGAGAAATCGTCCTTTGATACGTCGCGTCCATGCCAGAGGATCCTCCCCTCTTCTTCTCCGGGGGCGATGCCCGTAATGACCTTAAGTAGCGTGCTTTTGCCACAACCCGATGGGCCAATGATTGCCCCAAAATGCGTCTCCGGAAACCGCGCGGACACGTCGCCTAGCAGGGGTTGGATATTCTCCCCCTTCCCAATAAAAAGCGTGATATCCTGAAGCTCTAGCACAAGCCGGTAGATTGCCGCCTCACCCGTCCCCTGACAACCCAAAAGCCCACCCTTCGGGCTGGAAGAAAAATCGGTTGCCTTCCAGCTTGTTCTGGACACAGGGAGAAAACTCCCGTTATACGAAGGCCATGAAAACATTCACGACTTGGCTGCTGGTGGGCTTTTTTCTGACTCCGCTTGGAGCGTTTGCTTCCGATGACGTGAAGGTGGCAATGACTCGTCGAAAGTTAGAAAGCTCCAAAGAACGCTCGGGCCTCGACAGGAGCGTCGAAGCAAAAACCATCGCTTATGACATTCAGATCACAAGTCGGAGCTTTAAGGAATATAAGGATGTCGTCGTAAAGTACATGATTTTTTATGAGGATGCACAGCTGGGAAGCACCTCTAAGCCAGAGATAAAGATCGGCTCTGGCTCACAAATATTTCCAAGCGTGCTCAACAACAAGCCTCTTGTTTTTGTGACGAATCCCATTGAGTTAGAGAAAGCAAATCTTGATGGGAATTACTTTTTTGGGAGCGGGGCTTCCTCGCAGGCCAAAGATCGCGTTGTCGGCTTGTGGGTTCGCGTTTTTGATTCCGCGGGCGGGCAGATTGGGAGCTATTTCAATCCCACGACAGTGCCGAAGAAATTTGAGTGGAAAGAGTAAAGCGCGCCGGGCGTGAGTAGCTAAAAACCCCTATCCGCCAGCGGCGACGCGGAGAATTTCTATAGCGTCGCCCGGGGCTATGCTTTGGGCCTTCCACTCGCTGCGGTGCAGGGCTTTTCCGTTGTGCTCGACCAGAAGAGTCGGAGCGGCTAGGTCGAGCTCCGCGACCATGTCCTCGACGGTTGCTGACTCCACTAGAACGAAGCTCTCGCCATTGATTTGAAGTGTGATCATGCGACGCCCAGGATGCCTGCATCCCAGTCTTTCCATACGGGGTCAAGATTCACAGACCGCAGAAAATGACTCACCGTCGAGGCGTCGCGGGTATCGGAAATTTCGAATTGCCCAGTGGCCTCCGTTGCTTCCAAGGCCGGAACGCTTCGCCCCCGCACGGTCAAGTGCAGGGCCTCGCGACCCTGCCCCGTGTAGCCGCCGGGCTCTGTGTGGCTGCCAGCACTCATCATGGTCACTCCTAGCGATGCAAGCACATCGCGCAGGGCGGCTGGTTCTCGTGTGCTCAGGACGATGCCGACCGAAGGAAACGCGATACGGAAAGCGCAAAGCATCTGGATAAAATCGCGATCTCCAATCGCGTGCTCAGGCTCGAACTCGCCAGCGGCTGGGCGAAGGCGGGGAAAGCTGACTGTGAGCTGCGCACGCCAGCACACGCGCTGCAAATACTCCAAATGCGCGGCGAGAGCCATGGCCTCTTCCTGCCATTTCCAAAGTCCAAACAAGGCTCCTATCCCAATGCGCCGAAAGCCTGCGGCATGGCCTCGCTCGGCAGTATCCAGCCGCCATGAGAAGTCTTTCTTAGGCCCATGCACGTGGAGCTTCGCATACGTCTCGCGGTGGTAGGTCTCTTGATACACCACAAGGCCCTCGGCGCCGGCAGCAACGAGGGGAAGGTATTCCGAGGTCTCCATCGGCGCGACTTCGATAGCGAGGGATGGAATAAATCCGCGGAGCCGCTCGATGCAAAGACGTAGGTAAGATTCCGATACAAATTTGGGATGTTCGCCAGCGACGAGGAGGAGATTTCGAAATCCCTCCTGGCTCAAGTGACGGGCTTCTGCCTCGACTTGATCAATTTCCAACGTGACACGATTGATCGCATTCTCACGTGAAAAGCCACAATACGCGCACGAATTGATGCATTCATTCGAGAGATAGAGAGGCGCAAAGAGCCTCATCGTTCGGCCAAAATGCCTGCGCGTCACGGCCGCTGATTCGCGCGCCATCTGCTCCAACTCAGCCGGACTCGTGGCCTGGAGCATCCGGTGGAATTTTCGGAGACCGAGAGACGGATTAGTTAAGGCGGATTCGAGGGACTGCGAGAAGGTCACACAATCACCTTGCGCGATAATGCGATTCTTTTCAATGCGGGCATTTTTGAGGAGCTTCGACTTGCGCTTGGGGGCCGGTGGCGTGTAAGCCATGCACATGGATAAAAGCAAACGATTCCGTGCAGGTGTTCTTTTTGGTAATGAAGTGGCTGAGGTTTTGGATTTTGCAAAAGCCCAAGCCTTTGCTCTTCCCGCCGTCAACTGCATCGGCAGTAGCTCCGTCAACGCTGCTCTTGCTGCCGCGCGCGATGTGGATTCGCCCATGATGATTCAATTTTCCAATGGCGGAGCGCAGGCCTTTATCGGAAAAACAATTTCTAAGGAAGACCAACTCGGTCCCATCCTCGGCGGCATCGCCGGTGCCCACTATGTGGATGCAGCCGCAAAGGCCTATGGAGTTCCGGTTATCTTAAATACCGACCACTGCGCGAAGAAGCTCCTCCCTTGGGTAGAGGGACTACTCGCTGCGAGCGAGGAGGCATTTGCTCGCACCGGACGTCCTCTTTACAGCTCCCACATGCTCGACCTCTCAGAAGAACCCCTCGAAGAAAATATCGAGACGTGTGCAAAGTATTTTCGCCGAATGACCGCCATGGGCATGACCCTCGAAATCGAACTTGGTGTCACTGGTGGTGAGGAAGACGGGGTTGATAATTCCGAGGTTGATGAATCCCGCCTCTATACACAACCCGAAGAAGTCGCCCATGCTTACGAGATCCTGCGGGAAATCAGCCCGAACTTCACCATCGCCGCAGCCTTTGGCAATGTGCATGGCGTTTACAAGCCAGGTAATGTGAAACTCAAGCCGACCATTCTCAAAAATTCGCAAGACTTCATTATGCAAAAACTCGGCACGGGAGCAAAGCCGGTGAATTTTGTCTTTCACGGAGGATCCGGCTCGACTCGTGAGGAAATCCGCGAGGCACTCGGATACGGTGCCATTAAGATGAACCTCGATACGGATCTGCAATGGGCGTATTGGGATGGCGTGCGCGGATACGACGCCAAGCACCACGACTTTCTCCAATCTCAAATCGGCAACCCTACGGGACCTGACGCCCCGAACAAAAAGTTCTACGATCCCCGCCTATGGCTCGGAGCGGCGGAAGCTGAGTTCACGAAGCGATTGCTTGCATCCTTCGAAGACCTGGATTGCATAGGTCGCAACGCGGCTTGAACCAAGCATATGGAAATTTCGGAACATCAGTCAGGCGAGGCTCTCGTTCTCACTTGCAATGGTCGCCTCGATTACCACGGCGCGGAAACTTTTCGCCTTGTTGCCGAGAAGCATATCGCGGACGGATGCCGCTTTCTTATCGTGGATTTCCAAAGCATCAATTTTCTGGCCAGCATGGGCATACGGGCGATTGTGCTCCCGGCGCAGAAGATGACTCAAGCCGGCGGACGTTTCTGCGTAATTCGCCTCGCCGAGTCTGCACGCGGAGTCTTTGCCCTTGCCGGGCTTGATAAAATCTTTCCGATCTACGATGACGAGGCGTCGGCTCAGGCCGCAGTTTCTTAATCGTTTTCCGGTCCGATCAGCGCGTATGTGGAGAAACATCCCACCATCAAATTGCTTGCGCTGAGTTTTCTTCTTCTCATCGGAGTGACCCTCATCGCCGGTGGCCTAGGACAGCACGTGTCCAATGCCACTATTTATTTCGCCATGGGCTTTTCCGTTTTTGTGGAGATCCTAAACATCCGCATCCGCAAGCCTACGAGCGTCGTGAAGCTGCGGTAGAGTGGGTCTCGACTACTCCAACTCGAAGTTGATATTCACCGTGTAGGCTTCCTTGCCTCCCAGCCCGCCGGGGACGGGATCAATTTGGGCGACACGTTTTGCGGCGGCGAGCACGGACTCATCCATCACCGGATTGCCACTGCCCCTCACAATCTCAGCGCTGGAGATACGCCCATCGCGCTCGATTCGAATCCTCACCGTGCAGACAAAGGCTTTGGCTTGATTAAAGATAGAAGTCGGTTGTTCCCACTGACTGTAGAACCGATCGTGAATGAGGTCGTGATACCACGCGAATTGCGAGGCATCACCACCGGCACCCGTGGGGCCAGCCGTGCCGGAACCTGATGTCGTGGAGCCTTGGCTCGGGGTTGAAGGCTTTGTGCCGGGTTTTTTCTCACCGGGTGAACCACTCGGCTTCGGCGAGGATCCGGGACTCTTGCTGGGCGAGGCAGTAGGCTTCGCGGCGGGTGAAGGCGACGGGGTTTTCGCTGTGGGCGTGGGAGAGGGCTTGCTGGACGTCTTAGGAGTTGGCTTAGGCGTGGGTTTGGGCGTTGGCTTAGGCGTTGGCTTAGGCGTTGGCTTAGGCGTTGGCTTAGGCGAGGGTTTAGGCGTGGGCTTTGGCGTTGGGCTCGGAGTGGGCTTGGGGGTCGCAGTCGGGGTTGGTTTGGGCGTTGGCGTAGGGGTTGGCGTAGGAGACGGAAAATCGGCCTCTGAAGGCGTGGGCTCGGGCGTGGGCTCGGGCGTGGGCTCAGGCGTGGGCTCAGGCGTGGGCTCAGGCGTGGGCTCAGGCGTCGGCTCAGGCGTCGGCTCGGGTGTTGGCACCGGAGCTTCGATGTTGTCAACCGCCGGGGGCTCGTCGTCTGCAAGATCTGCGGGCTGTTGGAATGAGCCGGAATCGAGCCATGTTACCTCGCCAAGAGGTTTTTTAATTTCGCGCTGAGACCAATAAAAAAGAGCCGCGATGGCGACGATGTGCAGGAGGGTGACGAGCACCATGTTCCTCCGGAAGCCGGGATCAGACATGGCTTATGGTGCCGCGGGGGACTTGTCTTCGGGATGTGTCATCACTCCCACCTTCGTGATACCGACGCGTTGAAGGATATCCATCACTCCGACAAAACGTTGAATTGCGAGATCTTTGTGGGGCCGCACCACCACGGCTGTAGCGGGGTTTGTCGCATGGAGCACGCGCAGCCGCGCTTCGAGGTCGGAGGCGGTCACGACGTCGTTGTTCAGCTTGATCTGGTCACTACGATCCACAGCGATCGTGACGACCTCAGCGGGGTTGACGGAGGTCTTTGCGGTGGAGCTCGTGGGAACGACGAGGTCGAGGCTATTTTCGATGAGCGGCGTCGTGATCATGAAAATAATCAACAGCACGAACGCGAGATCGAGGAGGGGCGTGACGTTAAGTTCCGTGACGGTCTGCAAGCTATGGCGTGAAGAATACCGACGCATCTTAGTGCCCTCCCCTCCGAGTGTCCCGGTGTCCATGCTCGACGTAGCGGTGCTCGATTTCTGAAGAAAGCTCCGAAGCAAAGTTGTCTGCCTGAACGAGCATTGAGCGGAGGCTTGTGACGAGAAAATTGTATCCAAACATGGCTGGGATTGCCACCAGAAGACCAACGATGGTGGTGATGAGCGAGCCTGATACGCCTGGCGCCATCGCGGCGAGGTTGGCAGACCCGGACTGCGCAATGCCGGCAAAGGCATCCATCACACCCCATACCGTGCCAAGCAATCCAAGGAAGGGCCCTCCACTCACGGCGGTGGACAGCACGATCATCTGGGACTCGAGCTTAAGCCCAGACTCACCCACGGCACGTTCCATGGCGGCCTGCACGGAACGCATCTGGGCCGGGCTAATCTTATCTGCCGCCTCAAGGCGCGCGCGGAAAGTTTCATCCACCTCGGTAGAACCGAGCATCTGGAAACACAACTCGGCCGTGCCTGCCTGATAAATGTCATAAAGTGGCCCGCCGTCGAAATGAACGCCTTGCTCATAGATGCGGAGAGGCAGGCGGTCTCGATGGAATAGCGTCGAAAATCTCTCGTTCTGACGACGCGCAAAATGCAGGAGACGAAATTTTGTCACCATCACCGACCAGCTAAAGATGGATGCCAGAAACAGCGTGAGCAGGATGAGCTTGCCTTCAAACGTGCTCTCCGTGAAGGCATAGATAATGCCTGTTGCGATCATCGCTTGACGACTCGCGACCGTGCAAGCTCGCGTCTCCAGTGGCACTTCATGCGAAGAGGCTTACCCCATTCTAAGCGGGAGGGAAAATCCAAAACGAAAATTTTCGTTAGCCCACGTCATAGCTTGTCAAACTGGGTAGACTTTGCGAAGGAGAGGCGATGAAAAACTGGCAACCATTCCAAATACTCCTTGTTGCATCGTTTTTGACGATCGCGACGCCTGCCATGGCGGAGGAAACAACCATAACGGTCAAAAAAAATGAGACTCCGAATATTGCTTTCAAGACGTTCGTTGGTTCGGACGGTGCCGCTGCGCAGAAAGTTGTTACCAATGACCTCGATCTTTCGGGCGTTTTTCTGGTGGGAATTCCCGAGCGAGCGAGCTTCTTCATCGCGGCTACGGTAGGGGGTGGTTCATTGCAGGGAGTCGTCACCGACAATCGTGGCGGCACCATTTTGCAGAAGACCTACAGCGGTGACGCGCGCCGCACGGCACACCAATTTTCAGACGACATCGTCCAGACGATCACCGGAGGAAAAGGCATCGCTACTTCGAAGCTCGCTTTCGCTTCGGCAAGGACAGGGAAAAAAGAAATCTACATCGCGGATTACGATGGAGCGAATGCTCGCCAGCTCACGAACGAGGGTTCCATCAGCGTCGGCCCGGCCCTTTCGTGGGATGGCTCGAAGCTTGCCTACACGGGCTATCAAAGTGGCTATGCCGATATCTATGTCATTGACCTCGCAAGTGGTGCCCGCAATCGGGTGGTCAAATTTCCCGGCACGAATTCTGGTCCAGCATTTTCACCAGACGGTGGCCGCCTCGCCGCTACGCTCAGCAAGGATGGAAATCCCGAACTCTACATCATGGGCGTAAATGGTGCCGGTGCCCGGCGCCTCACACGCACAGCCGGGGGTGAATCTTCGCCGACATGGTCGCCAAGCGGCAGTGAGATCATTTATTCCTCCGATGAACGTGGCGGCCCGCAACTCTTCCGCATAGGAGCGGGAGGTGGCACTGGTCGCCCTCTTGCTACAGGCCACAGCTACAGCACGGAACCAAGCTGGTCGCCCGATGGAAAAAAAGTTGCCTTCACCGTGCGGCAAGGCGGCTTTGCGATTGCTGTGCTTGATCTTGATTCTGGCACCACGCGCGTCGTCGCTCAGGGCGAAGATCCCACATGGGCCGCAAATTCGCGCCACCTCATCTACAGCGCTGGATCGAGCCTGAACCTTCTCGATACCGTGCGCGGGCGAAATGTGCCCGTCGTAACCGGCCTTGGCAAAGTCAGTGAGCCAAGTCTTTCCCGCTAATTTCGCGGCGAAATCATGACTTCCGCAGAGTTTACCTCACGTGTGAAGCAGGAGCCTCGCGGCGTCGTTTTGCTTGAGGGGAGACAAGCCATTCCTGCGTCCTATGCCGCCCAAGCACAAAGCCTAGCTGCACGCCTGAGTTCCTTTCGCATTCCACGATTCATGGGAAATCTGGCCCGTGCCGAGGGACATCGCAACAAACCCGAAATACATGCCGGGCTTCGGCGAACTCGGACTTCCCCATTTACCGCCGCCACGGCAACAAGGTCATCCCGGTGCTGATGCCCGAAGAAGGACATAAAGCGAACCCCGAAAGACGCCTGAGATAGGATTCGCTGGCTCAGAGAAAGAGAGGCGGGGGACGGAATCGAACCGACGAATACAGCTTTTGCAGAGCCGTGCCTTACCACTTGGCTACCCCGCCATTTCCTTGGGAAATTGTTAATACACGGTAATGGGGGGGACGACAACTGAAACTCTCCCTCCAACGGTCGTGCCTTCGGATTGGTCGAGTGATTCGACGACGTTGTCGGCAAAAGTGACCGCGAGTTTTCCAACTGGTACTTTCACATAGATGGTCGAGGAAGTGAGGCCGACGCCACCTTGTGTAATCGTGCCACCGGGGAAATTCGTGGTGGGCGCGATGTTTATAGTGGTCTGCGTGAAGCCGGGCCCGACGGTGGTCTGCGGGACAAGGGCATATTTGATGTATTCCCACACTTGCTGGGTGCCGTTCTTATCCGCGCGGTTGGTTTTTTTCTGAGGCTTGCCGAGGCTGCGTCCGACTTCATCAATCGTCATGCCGATCGCCACTTCGTTCTGGGAAATGAGGGCTTCGACGGCGATGCGGCGTTCTTCGCTCTTCCGGAGATTTTCAACAAACTTTTCGGGAAGGGGCTCAAATGCCTCTGGGGGAGCCCACGCGACCACGCCGCCTTGCTGGGCATTCCCACGGATACGGAATGTTCCCTCCGCAGAGATTGCGACAAGTTCTACGGCTTGGGGAAAGCGAAGCGTGCCAGCGTAGCGTGTCTGAGCAACATCAAAAAAACACCCCGTAGGCTGCATCACTTTAAGGCGTGGTGCCTTAAGCGCAAAGTCCGAGAGGTAGATTACTCCGGGTTCGCGAATGATCGGCGCAGAAAATGCCGTTGTCAGGAGGGCCAAAGCAAGACCGATCGAAGTGACGGTTTTCATACAAAGACTTTTGCAGCATATCCAGAAAAAGACAATTAGGAAGCGGCCGCCCTCATTCTTCGCCGAGTTCAAGAGCGTGCAAAGGAAAAGTCGCCACTTTGGGCTGTGGTATATCGTCAATCTCAGTTTTGATCACATGATCGGACTAGCCCCCCAGCCTTTCCTGCCCACCATTCCAGAATCAGGTTAAACGACCTGAATAGCTACTTGCCTTTTACCGAACCTCAACTAAATTTCGCGACTTATCCAACCAGTTGCAGCGATTTAAAGAAATTCCTCAATCATGAATACAAAGTCCGCTCTTCCGCTCTTATTGTTTTTAGCTGCGATGACGCTGAGCGCCAAGGCGCAGAACATCACAAACTTTGGCCCGAATGTGGGCAACGGCCCGGTCGCCGTTGGGACGTGGACTTACAACGGCACGACGAGCACGGCAAACGGCACGAACAGCAACGGCAACAATATCGTCGGAACGTTTCCGAATGTGACGGACTTCAGCACGGCCAACCAGATCACACTCACGGCGGAAGTGAACGGCGGTGCGCCGGGATCGAGTTTCCTTTTCAGCCTTTCCGACCAGAGCGGAGCGACGACGTCTGCTGTGTTTGCATGGGAGGGTTTCCTGTCAGGGCCTGGGCCTGTGACGATAACCTCACCTCTCACACCTTTTGCTCCCGGCAGCCTCCAGCAGGTGAATTCTTGGCAGCTGATTAGCACGTTTGTTGGCGG
>Ga0105045_10001235_pt1 | contig 20703 bp, 18 predicted proteins | sample MAT02_FD_78089 | JGI IMG/M metagenome (GOLD analysis project Ga0105045, IMG submission 78089) | Freshwater microbial communities from Lake Fryxell liftoff mats and glacier meltwater in Antarctica - MAT-02 (megahit assembly) | ecosystem: Environmental > Aquatic > Freshwater > Ice > Liftoff... | reverse complement strand
GACAGGTCCGCAGTCACGCGCTCATAAGCCGCGGGTCTCCTTGAGTAGGCCGGCCCGGATCGCGGCGGCGCGCGCGGCGTCAGCGATCTCGGGGCTGATCGCTCGCTTGCTGCCCGAGAGGTCGCGGGGGTTGACGAAGGGCAGGCGGACGATGAAGACCGTGCCGCCGCCGAGCTTGCTCTGGACCTCGATCGCGCCGCCGAGCATGTCGGTGAATGCCTTGGTGATCGCCAGGCCGAGGCCGGTGCCGCCGTAGCGGCGCGAGGTGGAGGAGTCGCCCTGCGAGAACGCCTTGAACAGTTGGGTGACCTGACCCTGCGTCATGCCGATGCCGGTGTCGGCGATGATGAACTGGACCATCTGCATGGTCCCCTGCAGCAGCTTCGAGACCGAGAGGCGGATCGATCCCTTGTCGGTGAACTTGGCGGCGTTGCTGAGGAGATTGAGCAAGATCTGACGGATCTTGGTCAGGTCGGCGTGGATGAAGCCGATCGACGGGGGACAGTGTACGGTGATCTGGTTGCCGTTGCGGGCGATCATCGGGTTGACGGTGCCGAGCACGGTGTCGATCATGTCCGAGACGTCGAAGGTCTCGAGGTGGACGTCCATGCGCCCGGCCTCGATCTTCGAGAGATCGAGGATGTCCGAGATGAGCCCGAGTAGGTGCTTGCCGGCGAACTGGATCTTGCGAACCTCCTCCTCCGAGCCGATTATGCCGCGCTCGTCGGCCTCCTCGAGCAGCATCTCGGCGTAGCCGATGACGGCGTTGAGCGGGGTGCGCAGCTCGTGGCTCATGTTGGCGAGGAAGCGACTCTTGGCCAGCGAGGCCTCCTCGGCGATCTGCTTGGCCTCGCGCAGGCTGTTCTCGGCGTACTTGAGCTGGGTGATGTCCGAGGCGACGCACACCGAGCCGGCGCGCCCATGCTCGTCGCCGGGTAGGCGCGCCTGCGAGAACAGCACCGGCACCGGGGCGCCGGCGGCGTTGAGGTAGCTGCGCTCGACCGGCTCGTGCGTGCCGGTGGTCGGCGCGCTGTCGGTGGTCATCGACCCGAAGTCCGGCAGCACCAGCTTGAAGGGCTTGCCGAGCAGCCTCGCCGCTTCGTAGCCGAGCAGGTCGAGGGTCGCCTTGTTGACGGTGACGATCGTGCCGCGCGGGTCGAGGACGACCAGCGACTCCGCCATCGAGGCGAGGATGTTGTCAACGTAGTTCTTGGCCGCGGTCGCCTCGCGCAGCAGATCCGCGGCCTTGTCAGCGCCGCGACGAGCCCGCTGGCGCGCGTCCTGGAGGTTCTTGACGGCGAGGTAGAGGAAGAAGCCGGCGCCGATCAGGTGGATGAAGTGGGCGATGAAGGCGCCCTGCGGGGTGTCCGGGGTGAATTGCGGCGGCAAGGCGCCGGCGAGCTCGACCGCGAGGACCGCCGCGAGGGTCGCCAGGCTCAGACCGAGGAACGCGAGCACGAGCCGGCCGCTAAACAGCAGGGTCGCAATGATGACGACGAGGATGAACCCGCCAGCGCTCGGGCTGCGGATCCCGCCGTAGGTGAGCGCGCCGATCGAGATCGTGGCCCACAGCATCGTCAGGAACACGCTGCCAGCCAATTGCAGGCGACCCCGGCGGACCAGCGCGAACAGTCCAAGGCTGCCGAAGAACATGCCGGCGTAGAGCAACAGGGCCAACTGGCGCTGCCCGAGGGCGATAAACTGCGTCAGCCCAGCGACGGCGCTGATGGTCGCGGTGCCGAGCAGCATCGTACGCAGCAACGACGCGACCCGGGTGTCCTCTTCTTCCGCAAACGTGGGCGCAGCCAGCAGTCTGCGGAGAATGTCCAGCATTCGGGCCCATTTGACGCTACGGGCCGGCGCGCCGGGTGTCAAGGAACATGGGGGCTGCGCAGGTCACTGCCTGCCGCGGCCCTGGCCAAGGCACGCCCGATGCGCGCTTGTACGCCTCGCGGAGGACGTGGGTACGCGGCTGCGGGTAGGCGGGCTGATCGTCGCTAGCGGGGCTCACGGGCGGCTAGAAGCGGATCTTCAGGTGCCCGGCGATGGTGGCGAGGAACAGCTTGTAGGTGCCGTTGCCGAGGTCGTTGTCGGAGGTGGTGACGTGGCGCGGCACGATCCCCTGGAGGCGGGCGTCGGCGAGCAGGCTGACGCGCTCGCTGACATCGAACGCGCCGCCGACCCCACCGATGATGCGGTTGCCGTCCGGCGAGGCGGTGTCGACCGTGCTGTCGGGCGACGCGGACGACTGATACCCGAGGGTGAGGGAGGTCAGCAGGCGCGTGGTCGGACGGAAGCGGGCGCTGGCCTCGACCCACACCGTGTCCTTCCAGTTACGCGGCAAGATCACGGTGAGCTTGTCGCCGATGCCGAGCTTCTCCTGCACGAGGTCCGGCGACTGGGTGACGACCTTGAAGCTGTCGACCTCGGAGTAGCGCACGTACTGGAAGAAGCCGTCGACGCGCCAGCGATCGTTGATGTCGTAGGCGGCGCCGAGAGTGATGCGCTTGGGCAGGTTGAACTCGAGGGTGGCGTTGCCCTGGACCAGGGGCTTGAACTTGAGGCCCTGGGCCGCGAGGTCCTGGGTGAAGAAGGGGTCGTTCATGTCGATCGCGAACTTGCCGCGATAGCGCATCTTGGCGCCGTGTTGATACGACAGGGTGAGCGTCAGCTTCTTGGTCGGGTTGACGGTCACGCCGACGTTGAAGGTGACGCCGTGCGAGAAGGCCTTCTTGAGGGCGATCGGGCGCGAGAGGGTGTCGAGCTCGCGGACCTGGGTCGGGGCGTTGGGGCCGAAGTCGTTGACCTGACCGAGCTTGTTTAGGCCGTCGCCGAACTCCTGGACCGAGCCGAAGTCCTGCTTCTTGGCGAGCTCGGCGAAGCCGAGCACATACGACACGCCGGCGCCGATCGAGACGATGTCGTGCAGGCGCACGCCGGCGCTGGCGGTGATGTGTGACGCGACGATGAAGGCCTGCTGCAACTGCTGGGCCTGCGGGCCGTTGCGGTCGAACTTGAGGGGCGCGCCGTAGGGCACGTAGAGGCCGACGCCGAACACCAGGCGGTTCTTGATCGGCGGGAGCACGATGAAGATGTTGCCGAGCGGGGCGAGCGGATTGGCCTTGACCTGGCGGCCCATCCCCATCTTGTTCATGTCGATGTTCTGGTCCGAGATCGGCGCCTTGAACTCGAGTGTGTCGGGGGTCTGGTACTGGCCGCGATAGTCGCGTTGATAGCGAATGTCGCCGACGACCAGCATCAGGCCGCCGAAGAACTCGCCCTTCTTCATGTATGCGAGGTTGGCCGGGTTCCAGTGGATCGCCGCGCCGTCGCGGGTGGTCGGGCCGCTCTGTCCGCTGCCGACCATTGGCGCGTCGAGGCCCGAGGCCCACGCGGCGGAGGGCGCGAGCGCGGCGAGCACGACCAGCGCACCGGTGAGGCGCGCGGCGGATGCCGACGTGACGCGCGAGCGCTTGAGGGGGGGGGTGCAGGAGGTGCGTGAGGTGCAGGGCATGGGCGCGGTGCGGGGCGTGAGGAGAGCAGGGGAGGCGCGCGGGGATCGATGGGGAGATGGGAGGCGGATCAGCGGACGCGGATGAGTTGCAGCGAGACGACGCTGCGCACGGTCTTCACGCCGACGACGATCTGATAGACCTGCGCGGCGTCGTCCTCGATGAAGAAGGTCTGACCGGGGGTGAGCTTGAGCTTCTCGTGGGTGGTGTCGCCGTCGATCTCGACGGTGCTCGAGAGCCTGGTCTCGAGGTCGGCGTCGGCGTAGAAGCCGGGGTGCGCGTAGCCGTAGGGGCGGACCAGCGCGCCCTCGGGGTCGGTGCGCAGGTCATCTTCGGTGACGAAGTAGAGGTAGTCGCCCTGGATGTCGACGTCGTTGGCGGCGTCGGGGCGGTAGTAATAAAAGTCGGCGTCGCCCTCGGCGTTGTCGTTGAGCAGCTCGGCCATGTCGGCGAGGGCAGCGGGATTGGCGGCGAAGTTGGCCTTGATGCCCGCGAGCAGGGCGGCCTCGTCGAGCGGGATCTTGATGTCGCGCAGGGTGAACTCGACGTCGGCGGCGCCCTCGGCGATCGGCGGGTCGGCGGGCGAGGCGGGGTCGTGCAGGCGGACCTGGGCGACCTCGGCGAGCACGTCCCAGAAGTAGGCCGGCGGCGGCGGGTTACCGATGTCCGTAAAGGTCTTCATCTCGGTCCAGCCGGTGGCGTCGAGGCAGGCGCTGAAGGCTTGCACGCCGGTGCCGAGCTCGTACTCGTCGCAGTGGGCGCCGATCGCAGTGGTGCGGCGGCGGGCCATCTCGATGATGAGGCGCTCGAACTCCCAGTCCGGGAGGTCCCACGCGGGCGAGTTGCCGAGCGGGGTCGGCTCGCGGACGTCGCCGCCGGGGATGAAGGCGTCGTTCTCGAGGATGCGGACGGTCATCTCGGCGATCTCGAGGGTGTCTTTGAGGCCCTCGATGCGCATCCAGTCCGGGTCATTGAAGTCGAAGACCTGCGCGATCTGGCTGTCGGTGCTGTTGATGCTGGCGACGCGGCTGCTGGTCAGGTCGACGCCCTTGTAGGGGAGGGCGTTGAGGTTGACGCGGACGGTCATCTTGAACGCGTCCTCGCTCTTGGTGATGCCGGTCGCGGCGATGACGAAGCCGGGGTGGTCACCGACGGGTCCGAAGCGGCTCGGCAGGTTCTCGAAGTTGTAGACGACGTCGCCGAGGGTGATCGGCAGCGACTTGAGGGCGATCGGGTGCAGGCCTTCGGGGTGGTCCTTGTCGACGACGCCCTTGCGCTGCTTGGCGTTGGGGTGCGAGCCGAGCAGCAGCTCGAGGAACACGTCCGCGACGACATCGGGGGGGATGGCGTAGTCGGTGACGCCGGTCTGCATCATCTTCGCCAGCACCTTGGCGGGCGGCAGGCCGACGGCGCCGGCGAGGGCGATCATCTCCTCGAGCTTGGTGCCCTCGAGCTTGACGTTGTCGGCCGTCATCGTGCACAGCTTGCGCATATTCTGGGCGGCGGGCGACAGCGCGTCGTATTCGGCGGGGGGCAGGTTGGCGAGCTCCTGGACCACGATCTTGACCGAGTCGGTCATGTCGAAGTCGAGCAGCCACAGCTCGTCGAGGGTCTTGCGCGGGAGCAGGCGCAGGGCCGCGAGGTCGAGGGTCTGCTCGAAGTTCTTGACGTCGAGGCGCAGGAACCGAAGCTCGACGGTCCGCGGCTCGCCGATCGGCAGCGCGCCGGGGGTCGGGTTCTCCTCGGGTATGGCGATGTCCTCGACGCAGCCGCCGAGCGCGAGCGCGGGAGACAGGGCGAGCGCGCAGAGCAGCGGCCCGGTCAGGGACCAGCGCGGCGACGGGTGACGGAGCGTGCGGGACAAGGGCGGCCTCCTGGACAGAGTACGGTGGGGGCGGCTACTCGACCCGGGTGACGGAGAGGGCGATGCGCTGGCGTTCGGGCTTCTCGTTGACGACGATCTCGAACACGCTGCCGGCGTCGTCCTTGATGTAGAGCACGTCGCCCGCGACGACCTTGACCTTCTCGTGGCTGCCGTCGCCGTCGATGTTGAGGTCGCTGCTGACCTTGGTGGTCAGGGCGCGGTCGCTGTAGAAGCCGACGTGGGCGTAGTCGTACTTGCGTTCGGGGTCGCCGCTGGTGTTGTTCTTGATGTCGTCGGCGGTGATGAAGTACAGCCAGTCGCCCTGCTGCTCCGCGGGGGCGGCGGGGGTGGGCACGTAGTAATAGAAGTCCGCGGCGCCTTCGGTGTTCTCGTTGAGCAGCTCGGCGAGGGCGGCGAGCGCGGCCGGGTTTTGCTGGATGTTGTCGCGGATCTTCTTCTCGAGCTCGGCGGTGGTGATGCCGGCCGGGATGTCGCGCAGCTTGAAGGCGATGTCGCCGTCACCCTCGGCGAGGCCGCCGTCGTGCAGGCGGACCTGCGCGACCTCGAGGAGGATGTCCCAGAAGTAGGCGGGCGTGGGCGGCGGGGAGTCGAGCAGCACGCTCTCGTCGACGGTGATCGTGGTCCAGTCGGCGGGCTCGACGCCATCTTTCGGGTCGCCGTTGTCGCCGGTACACACGTGCACGGCTTGCAGCGGCATCTCGACGTCGCCCTGGGGCGAGTAGATCGTGCAGTGATCGGGGATGTCATCGGCCTTGACGCGGGCGACGTCGGCGATCAGGCGCTCGAACTCCCACAGCGGCAGTTTCCACACCGCGGAGTCGCCCTGGCCCGCGGGCGTCTGGGCGGTGCCGCCGGCGATGAAGGCGGAGTTCTCGTAGATCGCCATCTCCATCTCGTCGATGACGAGCTCGGGGATCAGGCCCTCGATCTTGAGCCAGTCGTCGGTCGAGAAGTCGAACACGCCGCCGATCTGGCTCGAGGTGCTGTTGATGCTGGCGACGGTGACGGCGGTCAGGTCGACGCCCTTGTACGGGAGGGCGTTGAGGTTGACGGCGACGGTCATGGCGAAGTCGTCGGTGGCGGCGACGATCGGCATGGCGCTGGCGATGAAGCCGGGGTGGTCACCGGCGCGGCCGAAGTTCTTGGGCAGCTCGGCGAAGTCGGTGACGACGTCCCACAGGCTGACGGGCATCGAGTTCGGGGCGACGTCGTAGAGGCCGTCCTTGACCTTGAGGGTCACCGGGCCGCGGCGCTTCTGCGCGTTGGGGTGGGTGGCGACGACGTGGGAGAGCACCTGCTCGGTGGTCAGGTCGATGGTGATGATCGTGTCGTTGGGCTCGAGGTCGATCAGGTCCGAGAGGATCAGCGAGGGCGCGAGGCCGACCGCCTTGCCGACGCCGAGCAGCGGCGCGAGGCTGGTGCCGTCGAGGGCCGTGTTGGCGGGCGTCATGTTGAGCAGCTTCCACATGTTCTGCGACGACGCGGGCAGGGTGTAGGCCTCCTCGGCGGGGGTCTGGATCAGGGCGGTCAGGGCGTTGCGGATCAGCGGCTCCAGCGGCATGTCGAGCAGCCAGGTCTCGCGCAGGACTCGCTCCGGGAACTTCTCGCGGAGGTCCTGCTTGGTCAGGACCTGCACGAAGTTCTTGGCGTCGAGCCGGAGGAAGCGCAGCTCGACCTCGCGGGTCTGCTCGCGCGCGAGGCTCTCGGGCGTGGACTCGTCGGGGGCGGTGAGGGCCGGGACGCAGGCGGCGGCGAGCAAACAGGCGAGCGAGGCGAGGCCGAGGTGATGACGAGATGCGTGGGTCATGGCGCGTGAGCGGGACGTGGAGAGGGAGGAGCGGGCACTCAGACGGCTTGCACGTGTACGACGATCTCGGTCGGGTCGTCGCCCGCGGGGACGAAGAAGCGCAGGCGGTGCACACGGTCCTCGTCGTCCTGGATGTAGAGCACGGTCTCGCCGGCGGGCAGCAGGAACTTCTCGTGCTCGGACTCGGCGATCGGGTCGAGCTTGGTCGACGAGAGCTTGGTGGTCAGCGCGGCGTCGGCGAAGAAGCCGGGGTTCTTGTAGGCGTAGGCGCCGAGCGCCTCGCCGGTGGCGTCAGGTACGGGGTCCGAGGGGTGGACGAAGAACAGGGCCGGCGGGCCGGGGGCGGCGCGGCGATAGTAGAAGTCGAGGTGGGCGTTGTGCTTCCAGAACTTGCCGAGGATGACGTTGGCGATGAAGTCGGCCTGCGCCTGGAGGTTCGGGCGGATCAGGGCGATCATGTCCGCGGCGGAGAGGCCGATCGAGAGGCCCTTGAGCGCGAAGATCGGGTTGGCCTCGCCCTCGGGGATCTTCTTGTTGTCGAGCGCGGGGTCGTGTACGGCGACCTGGGCGACGCCGAGCAGCATCTCCCACAGGTACTGCGGCGCGGGGGCCTCGAAGCCGTTGATGTTGATGTCGAAGATGGTCCAGCCGGACGGCGCGTTGGCCGAGATCGAAGCACCCGCGGCGCAGGGGTTGCCGGGCGCGAAGCAATAGTAGGGGTAGACGACGTCCTTGAAGCTGGCGTAGGCGGCCTCGACGATGATGCGCTCGAGCGACCACAGCGGCTGCGACCAGATGTAGTCGTCGCCGACGGGGTTGCCCGGGAGGTTGTCGCCGCAGGTAGCGAGGCCCGTTGTACACGATGGCACGAGGCCGTTGATCTCGGTGATGCGCATGCGCATGTCGACGGTCGGCATCTCGATGATGCCGAGCAACTGGACCTTGGTGTCGTCCATGAAGTCGAAGGACAGTGGGGCCTCGGCGGTGCTGATGAACATCGAGCCGGCGCCGATCGAGGCGTCGATGCCGTCGACCAGGCGCAGGTTGGACTCGGCGGTGGCGAGCATCTTGAAGTCGGCCGTCAGCGCGTCGCTGCGGGTCGTGAAGTCGGCGTCGTCGGGCATGAGCATGCCGGGGTGACCGTCGACCGGGCCGAACTTGTCGGCGAGCGGCTGCATGTCGTAGAGGGCGTCATACAACGTGACCGGCAGCAGGCCCTGGTCGTTGGCGATGTTCGGGTGCGACGCCATCAAGGTGGTCTTGAGGGTCGCCGCGAGCACGTCGGTCGAGATGAAGGGCTTGGTGTGCAGCGCGATCTCGTGGAGCTTGTCGAGCTTGGAGTCCTTGAGCTTGTCGGTGCAGCCCTTGGGGTCGGCGTTGGACCCGCAAAACAGGGCCGCGGCGAGCACGTCAGCGAAGGTGAGGCCGTTGACGATCTTGCCGTCGTACTGGGCGAACAGGTCCTCGAAGGGCGCGAGCACGGTGCCCTTGAGCACGGCGTTGCGCGGGGTCATCGTCAGCAGGCGGACCATGGCGAACTGCGGCGAGTGCTTCCAGTCGGGGCCGTAGGTCTTGCCGAGCTCGGTGGTGCTGCAGTCGTGTGCAGGGTCGATCGGGATGTCGTCGCTGGGGATGCTGTTCGGGTTGTTCGGGAAGTAGATATTGACCTTGCTCGGCTTGTTGGGATCCTTGGGGTTGCTCGGCTCGTAGTCGTAGTTGTCCCAGCCGGTGCCGCAGGAGGTCTGGATCCGGGCGAGCACCTCGGCGAGCACGGGGTCGCTGTTGACGTCGAGGAGCTTGATCTGCTTGGTGGCGGCCTCGCCGAAGACCTCGAGCACCTTGGCGCGGTCCATGTCGAGCTTGACCGGCGGGACCGGGTTGTCGTCGATGCGCAGGAAGTAGCGCGCCTCGACCTCGACCGGTACGCCGGTCTCGCTGGTGGTCGGCGGGTCCGTGGTGGTCGGCGTGTCACCGGTCGAACCACTGCTGCCGCTGCTGCTCTCGGTGTCGCTGGTCGCGGTCGCGTCGGCACAGGCACCGAGAAGCAGGGCAGTCAGCGGCACCGTGAGGCGAGGAAGGACAGGCTTGCGGTGAGATGGCGACGACATGGGGCGGGGTCCCAGTGTCGCACGCCGGCCGCGGCCGACGCGAGTGTTAATCGGAGTCGGGCGAGCGCACGGGGGGCGGATGGCCGCACAACTCCAGGGGGTTCGCCGGGCCCATGGGCCCGAACGCTGTCCGCGAGGAGAGGCGACGCGGGCGTCGTAGGGACGAGGTGGGCAGGGCTGCCGACTTCGTGCCAAGTTGGGTCGGCATGCCTGCACCCGCTGCGCCGCGACGGACGATGAGCGTCGAGGAATTTCTCGCGTGGGAGCGCGAGCAGCCGGAGCGGCACGAGTTCGTCGCGGGTGAGATCTTCGGGATGGTCGGGGCGAGCCTGGCCCACGGGCGGGTCGTGTTCAACCTGGCGAAGATCCTCGACCGCGGCGTGAAGTGGGCGTGCTACCAACGGCTGGCCGTGCTCGCGACGTACATGCTCATCGCGCAGGATCGGGTGTTCGTCGAGGTGTTTCGCTCCGGGGCAGGCGTGTGGACGTACGCGTCGTACGCCGGGATGGAGGCGACGATCGAACTGAGACACCCGGCGTGTCGGCTGCGGGTCGGCGACCTGTACGCCGGGATCGCCGGGCGCCGGTAGCGGTGGCGCGGTCGCGCGGGTGGCGGTAGGGTGGACGCCGCATGTCCGCCATTGCCCAGTCACAGCCGCCGATGAGCCCGGACGGATTCCTCGCGTGGGAGCGCGAGCAGGCGGGACGTTACGAGTTCATCGAGGGGGTGGTTTACGGGATGACCGGTGGAACTGTCACCCATGCCGAGATCACCGGCAACCTGGTTGGGGCCTTGCGAGCCGCGCTGTTAGCTCGCGGGTGCAAGGTCTATCACAGCGACGTCAAGCTGCCGGTCGGCCCGAACTACTTCTATCCGGATGTGGTCGTGCGCTGTGGCCCACGTGATCGGTTCACGGATTTCGTCGCTGAGCCGGTGTTGCTGGCCGAGGTGTTGTCACCTTCGACACAGCACTACGATCAGACGGCGAAGTGGAACTTTTATCAGCGCTTGCCCAGTCTGCAGAGCTTCCTGATGGTCGAGCAGACGCAGGTGTCGGTGCACCTGTATCGGCGCAGTGGAGCCGTGTGGATCTACAGCTCGCACGCGTCGCTCGATGATGTCATCGAGCTCGATGATCCGGCTTGTAAGCTGCGGCTGGCCGAGCTGTACGCGGGCATCGACGGGCTCGCGTGACGTGACGTGTCCTTTCGGAAATGTCTACTTCTTGAGCAGGGGCGGCGGGGCCTCGGCGGAGGGCGGGGTGGTCGGGGCGGGGCCGGCGGGACGTGGCGGATCCTTGGGGGTTTGGGGCGGCTGGATGCGCTCGAGCTCGACGTTGGTGACGCAGTAGGCGCTGGGCTGGCGGGGGTCGGGGGAGCGGTCGACGATCAGGATGAAGCGCTCGGGGTAGCTGAAGGCGGTGGTCAGGGCGGTGAAGGTGCGGTCGCTGACGTCGGGGCAGCCGCGACCCCACTGAAGGCGCGCGGGGCTGTCGGGGCCGGGGCTGCCGAGGGTGCGCCAGAACGCGTGAAGGTAGCCGGCGCCGTTGTCCCAGATGACGAGGTTGGTCAGGGTCACGGCGTACATGCGCTTGCTGTCCGCGGCGGCGCGCGGCGTGGGCGAGTGGGTCGGCGCGGGGCCGGCCGAGAGGGTCGTGCTCGCGGTCGGTGCCGCATGGACGCCGGGTGTGGCGAGCGCAACCGCGACGGCGAGGATGGCGAGGGTCGGCAGGCGGGAGCGGGATGCTGGACGCATAGGAGAGATTGGACAGGATGGGAGCGGTGGTTGGCAAGCGGTGGCGGGGATTGTCGGGCGGGCGGCGCTGCCGCTATGCTGCGGCGTGGCTCGGGCTCTTTGTGTCGTGATCGGGTGCGCGGGCGTCGCGGTCGCGCCGGTCACCGCGAGCGCGCGCGATGGGGCCGCGCCGATCGAGGAAGCGACGACGGAGACGTCGGAGAGCGCGACAGGCGAGGCGACGCCGGCGACGTCGGAGGCGAGCGCGGCGCCGGTGATCGTGTCGACTGCGACGAGCTTGCCGGCGATCGAGGTGACGACGGCGAAGAGGGTCAGGCACGACTGGTATGCGGGGGTCGGCTTCGGGCTCGGCGCGGGCAACTTTCAGGCCGGTGGCGGGGTATCGGCGGCGCTGACGGGGCTGGTGCGCGTGGGCGGTCGGCTGAGCGACAAGGTGGCGATGGGCGCGATCGTGCTGACGAGCACGGGGGGGACCAAGACGGGGGTTTCGGGCTTCACGAACTTGATGGCCGAGGCGCTGTTCTTCCCGGTGAAGGGTCGCGGGCTCGGGCTCGCGGTCGGGCTCGGGCTCAGCTCGGCGTGGCTGCGTGAGCCGGACATGAGCGGGATGCTGGTCGATCGCAAGACCCAGACGGGTGGTGGCTTCGGGCTCGGGCTCGGCTACGACTTCTGGCTCGCGCGGCGCTTCAACCTCGGGTTGTGGGTGCGCGGCGACGGCAGCGGGGGGCGCTACGGCGTGCGCGGCTCGGGCAACCTCGGCCTCGTGTTGTCCTGGTACTGAGCGGCCGGGTCACAGGGGTTTTGGCGCGAGTTCGGGGCCGGGCTCGGACGGACGGTCGTCGCGACGGCGGCGCTCCTCGGTGATGAGGTCCTGATAGGTGACCTTGTCGAAGATGTGCTGGATGCTGAGGTCGAGGCGGCCGAACAGGTCGTTGAGGGTGTCCTTGCGGGCGGTGTCGACGTCGCGGCTGGCGAACATGCGCATGATCTCGACGACGGTGATCTGGTCGAGCGGGCGGCCGGGCAGGTAGGCGGCCTCGGGGGCCTCGACGTGCAGCATGACGCCGGCCTGTTCGACGCGGGTCAGGACGCTCGAGAGGCGGGCGGTGTCGACATGGAAGCGGGCGCCGAGGGTGCGCGCCGAGAGGCCGGCGCCGCAGCGGTCGTAATAGTCGCAGACGGCGAGCACCAGGCGGCAGGCGAGGCGACCGGCGCCGACGCCCTCGTCGGCGTCCTCGCGCAGGGCGGGTGGCACGTAGCCCTCGCGGCGCACGAGGGGCAGGGTTTGCAGGACGTAGGTGAGCTCGACGGAGAACAGGACGAGGAGCCACGAGACGTAGGCCCACACGCAGAACACGGGGAGCACGGCGAGGGCGCCATAGGTGCCCTCGTAGCTGGTGATGTTGCCGAGGTAGAGGGCGAAGCCGCGTTTGCCGAGCTCGAACAGGCCGGCGCCCGCGAGGCCGCCGATCGCGGCGGCGCGCCAGCCGACGCGGGTGGCGGGCATGAACTTGTTGAGCAGGACAAACGCGATGATGGTGGAGATCAGGGGCAGGAAGCTAAAGCCGCGCTGTTCGGTGAGCTGGGCGACGATCGGCTGGCCGAGGCTGAAGAAGATGATCAGCGGCGCGAGCGTGGTCAGCGTGTAGAACATCGTGAATTTTGCGATCGCGCTGCGGCGATACTTCACGCGCCAGATGTCGTTGATCGTGCTCTCGAGGGTGAGGAACAGCAGCGAGGCGCCGATCAGCGAGCCGAAGAAGCCGACGACGCCGAGGTTTTGCAGGGTGACGTTGCGGGCGAGGTCATAGAGGGCCTCGGTGATCGCGGCGGCGCGCTGCGGGTCGGGGATCGCCATGCCGGCGATGCGGGCGAGGAAGTCGTGGCCGGCCTGGTCGCCGAGCAGGCCGAGCAGCGTGAGCACCATGCCGGCGAAGGGGACGATCGACAGCAGGGTCTGCAGCGCGAGGCTCGAGGCGAGGGTGATGCTGCGGTCGATCTGGATCCACCGACGGATCGCGTAGACGAACACGAGCCAGGCCTCGCGGCCGCGGGACACCTCGGCCTGGGCGCTGCGCGGGATCAAGAAGCGCGGCAACCGGCGCAACTGGCCGCGCAGCAGCCTCACCGGGCCGATGCGGCGGATCTTCGGCGGGTCAGGCACGCTCACCCGGTTCGTATCGCACGTTTTAGCCGCCGTCGAGTCGATGCGGGCTGATGAGGTCGTCGAGCAGGGCGAGCAGGGCCTGGCCGGCGGTGCGGATGTTCTCGACGTCGTGGGCTAGGTCGTAGAGCTCGAGGGCCTCGAGGTCCTCACCGAGCAGCTCGCCGTAGCCGATGATCGCGTCGAGGGGGCTACGTACCTCGCGGTTGACCTGCGCGATCAGGCGGGTCTGGGCGTCGCGCGCTCGCAGCATCTCGGAGGTGCGGCGCTCGATGGCCTCGGCGAGGCGCTCGTTGATCCGCACGAGCTCGTGGTTGGCCGAACGCAGGGCGGCGAGCTCGGCCTCGACCGGCTCGGGCTCGTCGTCGATATCCTGGTCCTGGGCCGGCTCCGTCATGCTTCACCGAGCGAGCCGCCATGGTACCAGACACCGGCCCGCGGGGATGCTCGCGGCGGCGGCCTGAGGCGTGCAGCAGGGGTAACGGAGCGCGGCTACGCGCGCAGAGGCGCATCGCGTGCGGAGAGCCCGGGCAACGTCGTTACGCGGCCCGGGCGTGCGCGCTGGTGTGGTCAGACCGCCTGCGCAGCCGGGACTTTTGGGGGCTTTTGCATGCGCTTCTGGGCGCGTGCGACCTGCTCGCGCAGGGGCTCGGCGAGGGCCTCGAGGTTCTCGCGCAGGGCGCCGAGCTCCTCCTCGAGCTTGCGGACCCGCTTCTCGGGGAGGCCGTCGATGTCGGGCAGCAGCTCGGCGAGTTTACGGGCGTAGGCGGAGGCCTTGGTGAGGGACTCGAGGTGTTCGGCGCCCTTGGGTCTGGGATGCAGGACGGGGTCGAAGCGCTTGCGCAGCTCGGCGACGGGGGTGCCCTCGTCGAACACGGCGGACTTCATCTCGCGGACGAGCTCGGGGTCGCGGGGGGCGCTCGGGGGCTTGCGCGGCTTGCTGGGCACGCCGTCTTCACCCGGGAAGTCGGGCTCATTGGCGGGGCCGACGGCGCGCGAGAAGTAGTCGACGGCGTCGTAGCTGGGGATCGCCTTGGCGACGCCGTCCCACTCGAGGACCTCCGGGGCGTGCTGCTGGATCGTGTTGTAACTGATCGTCAGCTTGTCGACGGTGGCGCGCTTGAGGGTGAGCTCGCGGCTGCAGTAATCGTAGAAGTCCTCGAAGCCCCAGCGCGCGAAGCCCTTGGTGGCGCGCACCTTGGTCAGGGCCTCGGCGAGCTCGATCCACGAGCGCTTGAACTTCTGCGTGCGTCGCACGACCTCGAGGCGCTGGGCGTCCCCGCCGGTCTTCTCCAGCAGGGCGGCGAGCTCGTCGATCTTCTTGGTTCCCGTGGCCACGGGCGGCGATATAGCACCGCCACGCGCCGGATGATACCGTGCAGCGAGGCGGGTACGACGGGCATGGCGGGGCAAGTCAGCGAGATCGCAGGCGGGGCCACGCAGGCGGGCCCGTCGGAGGGCGACCATGACGTGGATCTGCCGCTGGCGGCCGGCACGGTGATCGACGGCCGCTACCGGCTGCTCGCCGAGATCGGGGCCGGCGGGATGGGTCGGGTATACGAGGCGGAGCATATGTTCATCCGCCGACGGATGGCGCTCAAGCTGCTGCGTCGCGGCCTCGCCACGGCGCCCGAGGCGGCGGCGCGGCTGGTGCAGGAGGCGACGCTGGCTGGCCAGGTGCGGCACCCGACGATCGTGCAGGTGTTCGACTGCGCGGTGCTCGGCGACGGGCAGGTGTACCTGGCGATGGAGCTGCTGCGCGGCGAGAGCCTCGAGATGGCGCTGCGCAGGCCGGGCGTGGCGGTGGACCTGATGCCGAGGTTGGTCGAGGTGGCGCGCGGACTGGCGGCGGTACACCGGGTCGGGGTGGTGCATCGTGACATCAAGCCGGCCAACATCTTCCTCGCGCGCAGCGAGCACGGGGTACACGCGAAGCTGCTCGACTTCGGGGTGGCGAAGCTGTTGCCGGGCGCGGCGGAGGCCGGTGACGCGGTCCAGACCCAGGCTGGCGCGGTGCTCGGCACGCCGTATTACCTGGCGCCGGAGCAGGCGCGCGGCGGGGCGCTCGACGGTCGCGCGGATCTTTATAGCGTCGGCGTGATCTTGTATGAGCTGCTCACGGGCTCGCTGCCGTTCCTCGGCGCGAGCTTCATGGAGATCCTGGCGCAGCACGTCAAGGCGCTGCCGCTCGATCCGCGCCAGGCGGCCCCGGGGCGGGGGATCCCGGACGGGCTCGCGCGACTGACGATGCGGCTGCTGGCGAAGGATCCGGCGGGGCGCGTGGCGGATGGCGAGGCGCTGGCAGAGGCGCTCGAGGGCCTGATGCGGACGGAGGGAGAGGCGCTCGCGCGGCTCGAGATCGGGACGTGGGGCGAGGCGGCGGGGCGCAGCGGGGCGGAGGCCGGGACGATCCAGGTGGCGCAGGCGGGCACGATGCGCATGTCCGGAGAGGCAGGTGAGGCTGCGCTTTTGGGCATGTCCGGAGAGGCAGGTGATGCTGTACTTTCGGGCATGTCCGAAGGGGCAGGTGCGGCTGTGCTTTCGAGCATGTCCGAAGATGCAGGTGCGGCTGCGCTTTCGGGCATGTCTGAAGGGGCAGGTGCGGATGCGCTTTCGGGCAGGTCTGGGGGGGCAGGGGTCGCGGGGACGACGGGGCGGCTCGGGCTGGGGATCGCGGGCGCGGTGGTCGCGGGGATCGTGATCGCGTGGGGGGTGGTGCGGTGGGGTCGTGAGGGGGCGGCCGTGGTGGAGCGACCGGTGGGGGCCGCGGCGGTGGTCGATCCACGGCGGCCGGACGGCGCCGTGACCGTGCAGGCGGCGCCCGCGGCCGTGCAGGCCGTGCCGGAGGCCGGAACGGGCTCGACTGGGGTAGCGTCGGTGGGCCCGCCCCCGGAGCCAGTGCGCGAGCCGGGCAAGGTGGGCAAGAAAAGGCCGCGCGAGGGTGGTACAAAGCGAGGCCCGACCCCGCCGCGACCCGGCGAGGACCCGCGCAAGAACCCCAGCGACCCGCAGCTCAAGCCGGATGTCTACGACGAATGACGCGTAAGCTCGCCCTGTGTCTCGCGCTGGTGTTCACGGCCCGGACGGCGGGTGCGGCCGCGCCGGCGCTCGAGCAGCCGGTGAGCGTCGACGCGGCGCTGGCGAGCGGTGAATTGACGGGTGCGCGTGAGCAGGCCGCGGCGGCCCGCGAGGCGGACCCGAACGTCGAGACCTGGGGCGCCGAGGCGGAGGTGTGCGAGCGGCTCGCGGACCTGGCGTGCGCGAAGGCGGCGCGGAGCCAGCAGCGCGACCTGATGCAGGCGGACTCGCCCGAGCGGGCGGCGGTCGAGGCGAAGCTGGCTGCGCTCGAGGACATGTCCCGGGGGACAGTCGCGGACGAGGGGACATCGACGCACCGCGCGGAGCTCGACAGGGCGCGCAGCGGCCGGAGCGTCGCGCCGACCAAGCCGGCGCCGGACATCGCCACGGACACGCCGAAGCCGCCGCGCGAGCGCATCGTAAAGAAGTGGTACTTCTGGGTCACGCTCGGCGCGATCGCTGCGTCGGCGGTGGCGATCACGGTGATCGGAGTGAAGGCTGCGCGCGATGAGCAGGACACGAACCCGGACGCGAGCGCGGGGCGCGTGCGGCTCGATCAGGGGTTCGGGATCCGGTTCTGAGGTGCCCGGGGGGTGCCGATGCCGGACACCATGCAGCGCTTGCAGGCGTGGTACGCGAGCATGTGCGATGGCGAATGGGAGCATGGGTGCGGCGTCCGCATCGAGACCCTGGATAATCCCGGGTGGAGCGTCCGGATCGACGTGCGCGAGACGGACCTAAACATCGACGACTTCGTGGCGGTGTCAATCAGGCGTAGCGACGAGGACTGGATCGTCTGCGAGATCAAGGCCAGTGTCTACGAGGGCCACGGCGGCGCCGGCAATCTGAGCGAGATCGTGGAGGTGTTCCTGCGCTGGGCGAAGAAGATGTGAACGGGCGACTGAAAGCCGTCACGGTGAGCACCCGTTTGGCCGCGGCTTCAGACCTACGGGCGACGAGTTCGGCGCGGGCTAACGCGGGCCGCCGACAAGGCGGTTAGGAAGTCCCTGAAGTCGTCGTCGGACATCGTCCTCCGGGATGCAGGTGAGCACCCGACGGCTGAGGCGACGCAGCGCGTCCATACGCTCGCCCGGGGTCATTTCGCGGTAGGCGACGCCATCCTCAGGAAAGCCGCCGGAGTCCTCGACGCGGCCGCCCTGAAGGAACTTGCTGCGCGAGGCTGAGGTGCGCTCCACCATGCTCTGCCACAGTACTGCGCGCCGTGGGGTCCACGCAAGCCAGCAGCCCGGGTCTACGAGGCCTCGGTGAGCGGGGCGGCGGCGTCGGTCTGGTCGTGTACGAGCTTGCGGGGGGCCTGGTGCTTCAACTCCGCGAGCTTGGCTTCCATGCTTGCGCCGAGCGCCTCGCGGGCGTCGCTGTCCAGCAGCTTCTTCGCCTTGGGGAACAGGTCGTCTTCCTCCTCCTTGTGGTGATGCTCGAGCTGTTCGGCGAGCACGTGCAGCTTGGGGCCGAACTGGGGGTCGTCGCTGCGCAGATCCAACATGTCGGCGAGCACGCGCTTGATCGAGAGGTGCTCCTCGAGGGACTCGAGCAGGATGTCCTCGGTGCGCTTGGCCTTGACCGCGGGGTAGAACTGCTGCTCCTCGATCGTGATGTGGCTGACGAGCAGGTCAGAGGCGGCCTTGAAGTCGTCGGCGTCGGGCTTGTCGCTCTTCTTGAGGGCCGAGAACTGCTTCTCTAGCTCGCGGTGGTGGCTTTCGAGCAGGTCGATGGCGTCCATGGCGGGTCTTTAGCGCGCTTCATCGGCGGCGCCCGCCCCGGGGCTGGATCGGCGAGCGACCCGGCGGAGGTGCGTCGTGGCCGGTGCTCCGGGGCGAAGCGCGGAGGCTGCGCGGGGGTTTCTTCGTCGCGGGCGGCGGACGATACTGCGGCGGTGGGGGGCGCGCGTGCCTCGAGGAGGCGGCGGCGTGCGTGCGGGCGGCGCGGGGCGAGGGGCCGCTGCCGGCGGTCGAGCTGACGCTCGGGACCCGCTTCGAGCTCGGGATGTCGTGGATCGTGCCGATGCTGCCGGGGCTGCGCACGACGCTGCCGCAACTGACGCTGCACCTGTTCTTCGGGTCAGGTCATGAGATCGTCGAGCGGCTGCGGTCGGGGTTGGTCGCGCCGAGGATCCGCGCGCGGCGATCCACGAGGCGCTGGCGCAGTGGCTGGCGCAGGCGCCGATCCGCTGAGGCGTCAGAAGCGGCCCTGGAACACCAGCAGCGAGCCGCGGCGGGTGGGCGCGAGGCTGAGGCCGACGCGCTGGCCGAGCACGCGGTTGCGGTGCAGGGCGGGCACGAGCAGGCCGATGCCGGTGCCGACGGCGGCGCCGACGATGACATCGGTCCAGAAGTGTTTGCCGGCCTCGACGCGGGCGACGGCGGTGACGCTGGCGAGGCTCATGCCGAGGACCCAGACGGGGGCGACCCAGCGCGAGCGCGGATGTCGGGCCTGGAACAGGGAGGCGTAGCTGGTGGCCATGGCGAAGCTCATCGAGGCGTGGCCGGAGAAGAACGACAGGCGAGCGTCGTTCTCGGTCGGGTCGCCGACCTCGCTGCCCTGCTCGTAGCTGTAGGGTCGCGGGCGTCGGAGGGCGAACTTGACGACGTTGGTGCTCGCGTAGGTGACGGCGAAGGTCTCGAGCAGGACGACGACGTCGGTGCCCCACCCGCGGAGGTGCCGAGCGCGATCGGGCGAGCGGTCGCGGCTGCGCTGGATCAGGGAGTCGCCGAGGTCGAGCGCGAAGGGCAGGGCGATCAGCGAGATGAGGCCGATGTCCGAGACGGTCCTGGCGGGGGCGCTGTGGTTGCCGAGCGCGGTGCGGTCGAGGGCGTTGATGCTGCCGCGGTCGCAGGCGGCGCAGCCGGCCCAGGGCTGTTCTTTGCCGATGTACTCGCTGCCGAGGGCGATCGCGGTCGAGAGGCCGATGATCGGGAGGTCGATGATCAGGCGCGTGCGCATCGGGTGCGGCGGCGCGAGGCTGGCCGATGGGACAGGTGCGGGGGCGGCCGGAGCTGGGTCCGGGCTGGCCGATGGGACAGGATCCGCGGCGGACACCGGGCTGTCCGCAGGGACAGGTTCGGCGGGGGGCACCGGGCTGTCCGCAGGGACAGACGGGCGGACCCCCGGCACGGTCGGTTCGGTGGGCGTGGGAGCCGGCGCGCTCGCGGTGGCGGTGGGCGGCGCGAGGGACAGGCAGACCAGGAGCGTGGCGAGGGGAGCGAGGGGCATGCCGGGGCTCAGGCTAAGCGAATGCCGGGCGCGGGCGCCCGGAAATTGTCGCGGAGATGGGTCGAGGGCGGGCGTCGCCGATGATGCGGTCATCGGGTCAGCTCGGCGGGCTGGCGGGCAGGTGCAGGGTGAAGCTGCTGCCGGTGCCCGGGACGCTCTCGACCTCGACGCGGCCGCCGAGCAGGGCACAGAAGCGGCGGGTGAGGGCGAGGCTGACGCCGGTGCCCTCGAAGTTGCGGGTCGGGGCGTCGTCGAGCTGGCCGAAGCTGGTAAACAGGCGCGGCAGGTCGGCGGGGGCGATGCCGATGCCGGTGTCTTGCACGCGCAGGGCGACCCATGCTGTCCCTTCGGACAGGTAGCCGCGGGCGCCGAGCTCGACGCGGCCGCCGGCGGTGAAGCGCAGGGCGTTGTCGATGAGGTTGCGCACGGCGTGCAGCAGCATGCCGCGGTCGCTGGCGAGCGGAGGGGGGTCGTCGGCGATGTCGACGTGGATCTGGTTGTCCTGGGCGGCGGCGAGGCCGGCGGACTCGTCGACGATCTCGCGGATGAGCGCGGCGAGATCGATCGGCTCGGGCGCAGGGCGCAGGTCGCCGGCCTCTACGCGGGTCAGCTCGAGGATGCTGCCGAGGGTCTGCAGCAGGCGATGGGCGGCGCGGCGGATCTTGTCGAGGTCGGCGCCGAGCGGACTGGCGCAGCAGGGCGATGCGGTCAGCGGTGAAGATGCCGGGCGCGAGCTCATTGTCGAGGTAGAGCACGCCGAGGAGGGCGCCCTGGTGGAGGACCGGGGTACACAGCACGGACCGCAGGCCCGCGACCGCGGCGTCGCCGGCGAACTCGCTGGCGGCGGCGTCGTCGAGGATGACGTCGCGGCGGCTGCGGGCGGCGAGGTGGACGACCGAGGCGGGCAGGTGCGCAGGGCGAGGCGCAGGTGCGCCTCGACGTCACCCGCGAGTGTCACGTCGACGCCGCTCGCACCGGCTTCGCCGGCCTGCGCCTGCTCGGCGTCGACTTGCCCGAGCGCGGGTCCACGGCCGCGATCCTGCGCGAGCTCGCCGCGATCCGCTCCTGCGTGCGCGGGAAGACTGCGGCGGCTTTACAGGCGTCGGCGCGCGTGCTGTCCTGCGCCCGTATGTCCCCGCGCGTTGGTTTGCTCGCCGCACTG
>Ga0105045_10001234_pt1 | contig 20710 bp, 16 predicted proteins | sample MAT02_FD_78089 | JGI IMG/M metagenome (GOLD analysis project Ga0105045, IMG submission 78089) | Freshwater microbial communities from Lake Fryxell liftoff mats and glacier meltwater in Antarctica - MAT-02 (megahit assembly) | ecosystem: Environmental > Aquatic > Freshwater > Ice > Liftoff... | reverse complement strand
TTTCAGACGATTCGGCAGAATATTCATCAACAGCAGAAGGTCAAATACATTCAACTATCAGGATGATCGTTCGTTGAATTTTGCCGCTTCAAACCTTGAACTCGTACTCAAACGTATTCTTCAAAACGATGTAATCAAAGACGAAATATTTGAATGGCTTGAGCTTTTTGTGCCAGGTTTCAAGGCCGTAGAAGTTGACGACCGGGACGAGTTACATTGGTTTGAAAAATCGCTGAAAGAATACTTCACGAAAGACCTGATCTCTGACGGTACATACAACATTCTCGCATTGCTGACTGCTGTTTATCAGAGCGAAGAACCTCAGTTTTTGTGCATTGAAGAGCCGGAGAACGGGTTAAATCCAAAAGTTGCCAGAGAGTTCGTAAACCTGTGTCGATATGCTTGTGAGGAGTTTGGTCATTATATTTGGCTCAATACGCATTCGCAGACGCTGGTTTCGGTCTTGACGCCCGACGAAGTCATTCTGGTTGACAAAGTGAACGGTGCTACACAGACGAAACAAATTCAGGGGATGAATTTATACGGTTTGCCAATGGACGAAGCCTGGCTTTCCAATGCTCTCGGAGGTGGGTTGCCGTGGTAAAGCTGGGCATTATTTGCGAGGGAGAAACAGAAGTTATTCATTTTGACACACCATCATTCAGGCAGTTCTTATCACAGTTTGATTTAGAATTGATTGGTGTGATAGAGACAGGCAGTAAGACACAATATTTTGGTGATAGATTACCAAAGTACCGGGACATATTGCTTGGCCGGGGAGCCGAACGTATTATCACATTGATTGATCTGGATTGCGATGTTTGTATCACACTCACAAAAGAAGCCATCCCACAATTTAACGATCAAACTGTTGTGGTAGCAGTTAAGGAATTTGAAAACTGGTACTTAGCTGACTCGAAAGCATTGATGAGTTTCACAGGAAGTTCAGTTGAAATTCTCACCCCAGAAGAAGACACTGATGCGATCACGACTATTGTTAATCTTGGGATTACCTCAAAACGATTTAAGCGATTCCCCAAGAGCAAACCCCGTCTGGCGAAGGCCATGCTCAATAACGGCTTTACTGTCGAAAACGCGGCTAACCATCCGAACTGCCCGTCGGCACAGTATTTTTTAACAAAACTCAAAACCCTCGCTTCGGCGGGTAGATAACGACCATGAAAAAATACGAATACACCGAGAAAAAAGACACGCGCTCCGGCTTTGGCAAAGGCATTGCCGAACTGGGTCGCCAAAACCCCAACGTCATTGTGCTCACCGCCGATCTGGCCGGGTCGCTCAAACTGGATGAGTTCATCAAGGAAAACCCTGATCAGTTTATTCAGTGCGGTATTGCCGAGGCCAATATGATCGGCGTATCGGCGGGGTTGACCATTGGCGGTAAAATTCCGTTTGCCACTACGTTTGCTAACTTCGCTACGGGGCGGGTCTATGACCAGATCCGGCAGTCGGTGGCGTATTCGAAGAAGAACGTGAAAATATGCGCCAGCCACGCCGGTTTGACCCTGGGCGAAGATGGGGCTACGCACCAGATACTGGAAGATTTGGGCATGATGAAAACCCTGCCCAACATGACGGTTATTAACCCCTGTGATTTCAACCAGACCAAAGCCGCCACCCTCGCCATTGCCGAACTCGACGGCCCGGTATATCTGCGCTTTGGCCGCCCTGTCATTCCGGTGTTTACGCCCGCCGATCAGAAGTTCGAGATTGGCAAGGCATGGCACGTAAACGAAGGCGACGCAGTCTCTATCTTCTGCACCGGCCACCTCGTCTGGGAAGCCATTAAAGCGGGTGAGATGCTGAGCGAAGAAGGTATTGAAGCCGACATCATCAACATTCACACGATTAAGCCACTGGACGAAGCGGCTATTCTGGCATCGGTGAAGAAAACGGGCTGCGTGGTAACTGCCGAAGAACACATGATTAACAGCGGCCTCGGCGACAGTGTGGCTGGTGTACTGGCCCGCAATTATCCCGCTCCCATGGAATACGTAGGTGTTCACGATACCTTCGGCGAGAGCGGCACACCCGACGAGTTGATGCAGAAATATGGCCTGACTGCCGACAAGATTGTGGAGCAGGTGAAAAAAGTAATGGCCAGAAAGTGAGATGACTGACGAAGAACTCCTCGCTAAATTCAAAGACCCGTCGAGCCGGAACTATGCCTTTAATCTGCTGGTACGAAAGTATCAGCAGAAGATTTATTGGCACGTCCGCAAGATGGTTATTGACCACGACGACGCCGACGATCTGGTGCAGGAGACGTTCATTAAGGTCTGGAACAGCTTAGAGAACTTCCGGGGCGATAGCCAGCTTTACACCTGGATTTACCGGATTTCGACTAACGAGTGTCTCAACTTCCTGAATAAGAAACGACGCCGGTTTTTTTTGCCCATCGGCGACGTGGAGGGCGAGTTGATGGAGAAGCTGGAAAGCAACTCAGACTACGTAACGGCGGGGGGCGAACTGACGGGCGAGGAAATTCAGTTGAAACTACAAAAGGCGCTGCTCAAACTACCCGACAAGCAGCGGCTGGTGTTCAACATGAAATACTTCGATGACATGAAGTACGACGAGATTTCGGAAATTACCGGAACCTCGGTGGGTGCGTTGAAAGCATCGTATCACCTGGCGGTCAAAAAAATAGAGGATTATATCACCAAAACTGATACGACCGATTAAACCCGGCCCCGCCGTTGTTGTCCTACTTCTGATACACCCTGAACAGAACGTAACTGGCAGAACCCATTCTGCGCTACTATAAATGAACGATAAAAATCAGTTCCGGCTCGACGAACTCCCTCCTGAACATCCGCTTCGGCAACAGCCCTTTACGGCTCCCGATGGCTATTTCGATAGCCTGCCGTCGAGAGTGCAGGCGCGGGTGGCGCAGCGCAGCCGACCAGCTTTCAGCATTAGCTGGTCGTGGCAGCGCACGGCGGTATCGCTGGCTGGTGCCAGTCTGATTGCCGTGCTGATCTGGCAGACCCTGCCCCAGCGGCAGGAAGCCCTGCCCAACGACGCTCTTGCTGGGTTGAGCAACGAAACTATTTTTGCGTATCTGGACGATCAGGGCGTTGACCCCTACGAACTGGCCAACAGCCAGCAGATTCATAACGCACTGGGCAGCGACACAACGGCTATTCAATACCTCAACGTGCGCCCTGCCGATATTAAGCAACAAGTTGATGAACAGAACCTTACGGAGACTATTGACCTTGGCTCCTGATTGACAATAAGCTCCTTACATATTATGAAATCGACATGGATTATCTGGCTGATTGCTCTCGTGCTGACCGCGCCAGTAGCCTGGGCACAGGAGGGCGGACGGCAAAAAATTGAATCGGCCAAAATTGGTATGATTACCAATCGGCTGAACCTAACTACTGGCCAGGCCGAACAATTTTGGCCTATTTACAAAGAGTATGACGGCAAGAAGCAGGAACTGAACCGGCGCGTTCGCCAACTCCGTAACGAGCCGACACGCAGCAACCTTACTGACGACCAGCTCAAAAATGGTCTGCGTGAAGCTAATGCTACGAAGCAGAAAATTGCTGATCTCGATAACGAATACATGGACCGTTTTCTGAAGGTGATTACGCCCAAGCAACTGAACGAACTCTATCAAACCGAGCGGGATTTCAACAAGATTTTGCTGAATCAGCTAAACCAGAATTAGCATTCGGAGCGTACAAAAGCGGGCTGTGATCGGTGGTTATTCCGATCACAGCCCGCTTCACTATGTTTTAACACGGGAGTCAGTACCGCACCACTTTGAAGCGCGATACGCCCCCATCGAAACGGATCATCATTTTCTTTTTGGCCGCATCATAGCCGGGACTGACAAATTCGCCCCCACCCACGTCTGTGAAATCGTCTAACTGCTCGATGTTCAGCGCACCGTCTTTTTTGATCCGAACGCCCACTTCTTTCGGTACCCGCACCGTTACCGAAGCCGCGCCTACTTCGAGTTTTACGTCGCTCTGATCGGCTTTGGCACCGAGTTTCACGTCTAAATCGGCAGCACCTGCTTCAATTTTTAAGTTCCTGACGGCGTAGCTACTCAGGTCCAGATCGCCCTGTCCGGCTCCGAGGGCTACGTCCATCGTCCAGACGGGGGTGGTATTCAGGTGTATCTCTACACGGTTTTCGAACTTACCGTTCTTGAAGTCAAATTTCTGATTTTCTTCGGTCGGTTTGAGTTCGATGGTTGGGATGCGGGTGGTGGCGTCACGATCTACCGACATGGAGTAGCTGCCGATATTCTGTTTTGTTTCCGCCCGGATGAGTTCGGTAGTGGGGTCGCTGATGATGAACCGACCGGCCCCACCCGACAGCTTCAGCACAGCCTCGCGCGTGTCGGGATTCATCGACTCCACAAACGAACTCTGCTGCACCACGCCGGGAGCATCGGCGCGTTTTTCCTGTTCCGATTGGTAGGCATCTTCGTTATTTTCGGGTTCGTTGTTGTTTCCGGAACCGGAGTCGTCGCCTTCGTTCATCTCGGCATCGTTACCATCGTTGTTCCACTGCCATTCATTATTAAAATCGTCGCGGTTGCGGTTATGGCTGAAGAAGCCGAAGAGCGTAGTGGGTACGGCCACGGCCAGCATAACCGTTGTGACGAAAGCCGCCGGGTTTCCGCGCCGTTCCAGAATCAGGTTGATGCCCGCCAGAATCAGCAACACCGGCCACAGGTTTACCAGCGAATGCCAGTCCACATCGAGCCAGCCCGCCCGCCGGGCCAGGAACAGAACGCCCAGCGTGAGCAGAAATATACCCCAGAATAATCCGTTTTGGCGTTTCATAACTTATAAAGGAGTGTTGGTGTTGTGCGGATCATTCGGATTCGTGTAGTCGGTCGGCTTATCCGTGTCGTTAAACGAATCGGTACGGTCGAAGGGTGTTTTGATCCGATCCCGGAATATCAGCCACAGCCCAACGGCAATGAGGATGAACGGCCACAGATCGCCGAAGTCAATGTCGAGATAACGGTCAATCAGAAACAGGACACCGAGTCCAATCAGGATACTGCCGCCGATGAGGCCACGGTCGGGCGATGACGGTTTGTTGGGATTGTAGGGATTCATGGTAAAAACGGGATTTGTGTACAGGGTTGATTGAGCGACTGACAGACCGGCAGCTTGTTTAGGCATGGCGATCCACAAGATTACGTAAATCAGCAGGGCCGGAAAAGCGGGCCAGGGAATACCGATTAAAAAAAGGAGCCGCACTGCGGTGCGGTTGATGCCGAAATATCGGGCTATGCCCGCGCATACACCGCCAACTACGGCCTCGTCGGCAATGCGTTCCAGTCGATGTGTCATGGCTTTTTGTGTTTAGAACCGAGACAAACTTACCCGCAAAATTATGTTCCTGGAAGAAAAACCGGACGGATGGGCGCGGGCTATGATGGATGTGTGTTTAAGATGATAGTAGGTTATGCACAGTAGCGATAGTGCATCAAGCAGCTCTGAACACCTCCTTACACGTTCAATTACCTGTACATTTCTTAGGTAGGTAATCTCGCAGTTCTTGCATTTCCGCTTTTTCTGGTAGGTCTTCATCTGGTACTTTTACCTGTGCCAGCATGACGCAGAACTCCACTAAATTACGAAACTGATAGGGCTGCCCGATGCAGGGGTCAATCAGCGTAATGGTTTTGGCCCCTTTACATGATCGCCAAATAACCGCCTGTACGAAATTCCGGTCTGATTATCCCGCATAACCAGCCGATGAGCAGTGGTTAGGTCATCGTGGTCATGACAACGGTCTCCAGCTGTTTCTCCCGTACTTTAAATGGTTTGATAACCTGCCGTTTCTCCCGTTCCAGTTGCTGCTGTATGTCGGTGTAGGTCCCGAGACGTGGCACGCAGTTGCTGAACCGTCGAAAGCCCGTTACGAATTATGGACTATGGGATTCAGAAAGTCGTATCTGTCCCTTATGGATGATGATCACCCTAACGCCTTAAACACCAACAAAGCAAAAAAGACGCTCAGCATTGCTGAACGTCTTTTTTGCTTTGTTGGCGGTCCGGACGGGACTCGAACCCGCGACCCCCTGCGTGACAGGCAGGTATTCTAACCAACTGAACTACCGAACCATTTGACTGCGGTCAACGCTGCCGTTTTCCTTAATCGTGGCACAAAAGTAGGTGGTTTGATTATACAGCACAACAGTAACTCCGAAAAAACTTGTTGCGTAACGGGTTGGCCAGTAATTAGCCGTTGACAGTCAGGCAATTTTCTCTGAAAAAAAATAATACATTCCTTAGCTGTACCTATACAGTCAAGGAATGAAACTGTACGAAATGTCTTTTACTGGTGGTTGCTTAACTCATTAGCTTCGTGGGGCGTCATCCGCTCGGCGTCGCTGGCCTGGAGGGCGTCCTGCGTCTGGGGAACGTGGCCGACGAGTTGAGGGCCTTGTCGGCCGGATCGTTTGGGTTGGATTGGGTATCATTACCACTCCTTTGTAAACCTTTGGCCAGTGATTTGCGGTTGTGGTCAGGATAGTAGTATATTGGTATGAATGATTTTCTTCGCGCTTTGCGCTCCGCTCTGCTCGTTATTCTGGGTATTGTCATCGGCACGCTGATTACGGCCTGGTTTGTTGATATGCGTCAGACCGATCAGGAACTGATGGATGAGTTTCGGGCGGAGCGTATTCATCCCATCGTACACCGCTACCGCGTGACAGACCCGGTGGGTGGCCTGCCCCGTACCATTCGCTTCATCGAAACACCCAGCCCCCCCGGCAACACGGCCCTGCCGGTGGTACTGTTTGTACACGGCGCGCCCAGTTCGCTCTCCTTTTTCAATGCCTTTTTCAAGGATACAGCCCTGCTCAACCGGGCGCAGCTGGTGGCTGTTGACCGGCCCGGCTATGGTTCTTCGGACTTTGGGCGGGTAGAAACGTCGATAATCAATCAGGCTAAACTGTTGCAGCCACTTATTGACCGCTACCGTAACGCACCTTATCTAATGGTTGTTGGCTCGTCTTACGGCGGGTCGGTGTCGGCGCGGCTGGCCATGAATAATCCTGACCGGGTCAATCACGTCGTGTTTGTATCGTCGGCACTTGGGCCGGGGCTGGAGCGTACTTTTCCGGTGAGTTATTTGGCTGATAGTCCGCTGATTCGCTGGATGGTGTCGCCCATTCTATTGCTGGCCAATGACGAAAAACTCGCCCATCGCGAGGCTCTCGAAGCGATTCTGCCCGGCTGGAAGAACATCCGGGCCAATATCACCATGCTGCACGGGCAACGCGACGAACTTGTGTACCCAACCAATGTGGGTTTTGCCCGGAAGCACCTGGTCAACGCTAAAGTGAAGCAGTTCCTGCTGCCCGAAAACCGGCACGATATTGTCTTCAACAAACGGCAGTACATGACTGATATCCTGCTCGACATCCTGAACCGGCGTCGGGCAGAAGAACCGGGCCCTGTTCGGGTGGTTATGAGTAAATAATATCGTTGGGCGTCTGTTTATAGAAACTCGATGCGCTGATGCTGTATCACATCAAAATCAACGATTACTCCAACACACCCAAGTACCAGCAGATTTACAACGCGGTGGTCGAAGGCGTTGAAAACCACGACATCCTGCCGGGCGACAAGCTGCCGTCCATCCACGAGATATGCGCCGAACTCGACGTAGCCAAGGGGACGGTAGAACGGGCGTATGAACTGCTGAAAGAAAAGGAAATTATTGGGGCCGTGAAAGGCAAAGGCTTTTACATCAACTATACCCCAACCGGCAATAACCTGAAAGTCTTTTTGCTCTTCAATAAACTGAGTGCGCACAAAAAAATCATCTACGACTCATTTGTAGAGGGCTTAGGGCCGGGCGTAGCGATTGATTTCTTCGTCTATAACAATGACTTTCGGCTGTTTCGCGATCTGATTCAGAAGCAGGCCCGCAACCATACCCATTTTGTTATTATCGCGCATTTTTTTGAGGACGACAGCCGGGCCGCCGAACTCATCAACAGTCTGCCTAAACACAAGTTGCTCCTGCTCGATAAGCAGATTGAGGGAATTACCGGCAACTACGCGGCTGTTTTCCAGAATTTCGAGAAAGACATCTATCAGGCCCTGATCGACGCCCTACCGCAACTTCGCAAATACACTACGCTCAATATCCTGTTTCCGTCATACACCTACCATCCCAAAGCTATTCTGAACGGGTTCTACAAGTTCTGCCACGAGCACGCGTTTACTGCCCGCGTTGTGCGTGAGTTTGAGGAGGAAGCAATCCAGCCGGGAAATGCGTACATCAACCTGATGGAGGATGATTTGATTGAACTGATTCGCAAAATTAAAGCCACCTCTTACGTGCTTGGCGAGCAAGTTGGTATCCTGTCATACAATGATACGCCATTCAAGGAATTTCTGCTTGATGGTATCGCTGTGATGTCAACGGATTTTGCGAAGATGGGGCGCACTGCCGCGCAAATGGTTCGTTCCGGTAGTCAGAACCACGCCGAGAATCCGTTTCACCTGATTGTCCGGCAATCGCTCTGAAAAGTAACTCGTTGGTGTTGTATGCTTCAGCTTGCTCAATTTTAGAATAATTCAGTTCTTTTTTATGATAAAATAGGTAAGTATGAGAAAGTAACTTGGTAGGGTTTGGCAAGATTTGACCAGAATATAAGCGACCGAATGGTAGCTGCTTTCAGTCATCATAAACCCTGTACGAGTATGCGAAACTTTGTCTATTTGCTATTACTGAGCACTGTAACTGTTTGGCTGACCGCCCCGGCTCAGGGGGCAGCACTACCGCTCCGAACAGATTTGTTAACCACTAACGACGCCGACGTATCCGTATCGGGGCGAGTGACCGATGAGCAGGGGAGTGGCCTGCCCGGCGTTAGCGTGGTGGTGAAGGGAACTACGCAGGGTACCACCACCGATGCTGCGGGCAGCTACCGTCTGTCGGTACCCAATACCAACGCTACGCTGGTGTTTAGTTTCGTAGGCTACAAAAGCCGGGAATTACTGGTGGGTAGCAAGACCACCATTAACGTAACGCTTAACCCCGACGACCTGGCCCTGAATGAAGTTGTAGTGGTGGGCTATGGCAGTCAGCTAAAAAAGGAAATAACGGGGGCCGTGCAGACCATCAGCGCTGCCGAGATCAAAGACCTGCCTGTGTCGCAGATCGGGCAAAAGCTCCAGGGGCGGCTGGCAGGTGTGCAGATTAACCAAACGACTGGCCGGCCGGGTGCAGGCATCAACATCCGCATTCGGGGGCAGCTGTCGGTATTAGCCGGTAGTGAGCCGCTTTATGTGGTCGATGGTTTTCCCATTACGGGCAACATTGCCCAGCTCAACCCCGACGAAGTCGAAGATATCTCGGTGTTGAAAGATGCCGCTTCGACTTCGCTCTATGGCTCGCGGGCGGCTAATGGGGTAGTCCTTATCACGACGCGCCGGGGCAAGAGCGGCCAAACTAATATCAGTTTCAACACCTTTGCGGGGATCCAGGAGGTGCCGGAGCGGGGACGCGTAAAAATGCTCGATGCCCAGCAGTTTGCCCAGTTCAAGAAAGAATTTTTCGAAGATCAGGGCCGCCCGGTGCCATCCGAATTTGCTAACCCCGCCGACTGGGCCAACAAAAACAACGACTGGTACGGTGCCATTCTACGCACGGCCCCCGTGCAGAGCTACAACCTGAGTATCAACTCCAACAAAGAGCGGTCGAACACCTCCGTGGTGGCGGGGTATTTCAACCAGCAGGGGGTTGCCCTGAACAACGTGTATAAGCGATTCTCGCTCCGGCTCAACTCCAACTACAACATCTCCGATAAAGTAGCGGTAGGGTTCAACGTAGCACCGTCTTATGTGTTCGACAATACGCCCCGCACCGACGGCGACCGGGGTACGGGTATTTTGTTCAATGCCCTGCATACGTGGCCGGTAATGCCCATCCGCAATGCCACCGGTGAACTGACCAAGTTCAATACCTTTCCGGGCAGTACGGGCAACATCTTCGCCTACCCGAACTGGGTAAGGTCTGCCGAAGAACTAACCAATGAAACCCGGAACACCAACCTCCTCAGCAACGCCTACATTCAATATCAGCCCATTAAGGGCCTGACGCTCAAATCGACCATCAATGTCGAGTACCTGAACTCGAAGTTCTTTTTCTTCAACCCCTCAACGGCCACCAGTGCCATTAACGTACCGATTCCAACGCTGGCCGTGTCTATTCGGCAGGCCACGGAAGACATATCGTGGCTGAATGAAAACACCGTAACGTATAACCGCAGCATCAACGACCACAACTTTGAGGTGCTGGCCGGTTTCACCAATCAACACTACCGGCAGGATTTTTCACGTATTCAGGCCGATACCTATGCCGACGACCGGCTACCAACTATTCAGGGGGCATTGAATATTAACCGGGGGGGCACAATTAATGGCGTGAACGAGTGGGCACTGTCTTCATATCTGTCGCGGTTGACGTATAACTACAAAGGCAAGTACCTCTTCACCGCAGCCATTCGTACCGATGGGTCGAGCCGGTTCGGGGTCAATAACCGCTGGGGTACCTTCCCTTCGGTTTCGGCAGGTTGGGTGGTGTCTGACGAAAACTTCATGAAGTCGATACCTGCCGTCTCGTTCGCCAAACTGCGGGCCAGCTACGGCATCATCGGCAACAACAACATCGGTAATTACACCCAATATGCCTTAGTGAACAACACCGTCAACGCTGCTTTTGGCAACACGGTGGCTACGGGCGCGGCAGTTACGTCATTGGCCAACCCAAATTTGGGCTGGGAAACCACCAATCAGCTTGACCTGGGGCTGGATTTGGGCCTGCTCAACGATCGGATTCAGTTTACCTACGACTTCTTTACCAAACGGACCACCAACTTGCTCTTTGCCGTGCAGATACCACAGGAGGCCGGTTTTGGCAACTTCAACGACAACATCGGTGAGATTAAGTTCTGGGGACACGAGTTTTCGGTTAACAGCCGCAATACCACCGGTAAACTGAAGTGGAGTACCAACGCCAACCTCTCGTTTAATCGCAATCAGGTAGTAGCACTGGCACCGGGTATCGACCGGGTTTATGGCAGCTTCCACATTACGCAGGTAGGGCAACCGTTCGGGCAGTTCTACGGAATGGTCAAAGAGGGCTTCTACATGAATGCTGATGAGTTGAAAAATTCGCCTATTATTCCGGGTCGCTCGGCGGTGGGTACCATCAAGCTCCGCGATGTGAATGCTGATGGTGTGGTTACCTTCGGGGGTGACCGCGACGACCGCGCTATTATTGGCAACCCCTTTCCGAAGTTTGTTTATGGCATTACGAACAACCTAAGCTACGGCAATTGGGACTTCTCGGTGGTAGGTTCCGGCTCACACGGTAATCAGTTGTGGGTACGTCACCTGTACAGCACAGCCAACCTCGACGGCGTGTTTAACATGGTAGAGGGCGTAAAAGACCGCTTTCGGGTCGCCCCTGATGGACGGGTAATTACGCCGGGCGCGGGTATGTATGGTGTAACCAATGGAGGGGGCAACTTCACCGGTATTGAGCGCGACTGGCCCAGCAGCCACTTTGTTGCCGATGCATCTTATTTTACTATCCGTAACATCACACTGGGTTATAACCTGGGTGCTATGAAGAAATTCTTCAAATCGGCCCGGGTGTATGCCTCTGTGCAACAGGTCTATGTCTTTACCAAGTATTGGGGCGGGCCAAACCCCGAAACCAGCGCACAGAGTAATGGTCAGGGCGATGGCGGTAACCTGAGCCCGGGGGTTGACCTGTCGAACTACCCAGTTCCGCGTACTTATACCCTCGGTGTTAACTTCAACTTTTAACCTATCGGCTCTGATGAAACTCAAACTTATAACTACTTGCCTGTTGGCTCTCTCTCTGACTGGCTGCGAAAAAGATTTCCTGACCGTTATTCCCGAAACGGCCCTTAGCTCAGCTACATTCTTTACGACACAGGCCGATTTTCAGCAGGCTGTCAATGCGGCCTACGTGCCACTACGCCCTATTTACAATCAGCGGGCGTGGGTGTTAGGGGAAATGCACTCCGACAATACGTACTACGCCCGTAATGTTCTGTTTGGGGCCGTTGACAACACCCAGAACATCGCCGACTTTGCCGTGCCGGTTGCCAACGGCGTTACGGCCAACAACAACGTCCTGCAACAGTTCCGGTTAGACTACCAGATTATTGCCCGCACGAATCAGATCCTGGCACTGATCGACAACGCGCAGTTCGACGCGGCCCCGAAAGGTAACCTCAAGGGTCAGGCTCTGTTTCTGCGGGCGTTTGCTTACTTTGAGTTGGCTCGGTATTTCGGGAAAGTGCCATTGCACCTGGTCCCGGTAGCGGGCCGCGAAGATGCCGCCTTGCCGCTGTCCACCGCCGATGAAGTATATGCTCAGATAATCAAAGACATATCGGAAGCCGCTAAACTGCTGCCCAAAAAAGCCACTCAGGATGCGGGACGCGCCACGTCGGGAGCCGCTAAGATGATGCTCGCCAATGTGTATATGATTCAGAAGAAATGGGCCGATGCCGAAACCCTGCTGCGCGACATAGTGACCAACGATACCTATCGGCTCTTGCCTGACTATAACGATGCGTTCACATTTACAAGTGCCAACAAAAACAACGCTGAATCGGTGTTTGAGGTGCAGTACCTCGAAGGAGCCGCCGGTCTTAACGGCAACCAAATTTACCAGTTTGTGCCAACGCCCATCACAGCGGCTGAGTTGGCCCCCATTACGGGTACGGTGAACCCGCAGCCACTGTCGGGCGAGAACAACAACATTCCAACGCCGGATATGATTGCGGCCTACGAACCCGGCGACCGGCGACTGGATATTTCTATTGGTTATGTGACACTAAGCCAAAGTCTGCGCGACAATAAGCGGTATCCGTACATCAAAAAATACGCCCGCCCCCACGCACAGCACCAGAACACGGGGCAAAACTGGCCGGTTTATCGGTACGCCGAGGTACTGCTGTTTCTGGCCGAGAGTCTCATTGAACAGGGCAAAACCGGTGAAGCCATTCCGTTCGTGAACCAGGTGCGGGCGCGGGCCGGGTTGCCCGCCATCACCGCTACGTCACAGGCAACTCTGCGAACAGCCATCTATCAGGAACGGCGCGTGGAGCTGGCGTTCGAGAATAAACGGTGGTTCGATCTGGTGCGTACAGGACGTGTGAACGAGGTGATTACAGCCTATGGTGCGCGTATCAAGGCCAATCCGCAGGCGTACTATTTTCCAGCCGGAGCTGTACCGCCACCCAATGCCTTCACCAATCTGGACATCTTTTATCCATTGCCGGCAGAAGAGTCTGCGTTGACTCCGTTCTTTTAAATAACATCCCTGATGGGTAGAAAGTGGGCTGCTGAACAGTAGAACAGGCCCCTTTCTGTCCTCTTGGTATCATTGATTACTTAGCTCAAAATTGGTATGATTTTTCAGAGAAAAGGAATGTCGCTGCTGCTGGCATTTGCTGGTATCGCACTCGTTGGCTCCGCCTGGATCAGTATGCAACAGACTGTTCCGGCCACCGACGGTAATCCCAAAGTCGATAAACTCAAGCTGCTGCCGGGTTTCAAAGCCGAACATCTCTACACGCCCACCGAACACGAGCAGGGGTCGTGGGTGTCAATGGCGTTCGACGACAAGGGGCGCCTGATCGTGTCGGATCAGTACGGGTTTCTGTACCGGCTTACGCTGCCGCCCGTAGGGGCTGGTTCGCAAACGCCAAAGGTCGAAAAACTCAACGTTCCGATGATGAGCGGCCAAACCACCGACCCCGCCAAAGTGGGTATGGGCTACGCACAGGGGTTGCTGTATGCCTTCAATAGCCTGTACGTGATGGTAAACAACCGCGAGAACAAAGACTTCCAGAAAGGCAGTGGTCTGTACCGGTTGCAGGATACCAACGGCGATGATGAATTTGATAAGATAACACTGCTGAAATCCCTGAAAGGCGAAGGGGAACATGGCCCGCACAGTATTGTGATGGCACCCGATAAACAGTCGCTCTACGTCATTGCCGGTAACCATACCGACTTGCCGGAGATGGACGCCTACCGACTGCCCAAAACCTGGCAGGACGATAACCTTTATCCCAAGATTACCGACCCGCGCGGCCATGCCGCCACCCGCAATGCCCCCGGTGGCTGGATTGCCCACATTGACCCCGACGGCAAACGCTGGGAACTCGTCAGCGCGGGCTACCGGAATCCGTTTGATATTGCCTTCAACGAAAACGGCGATATGTTCACCTACGACTCCGATATGGAGTGGGACTTTGGCACGCCCTGGTACCGGCCTACGCGCATCTGCCACGCCACCAGCGGCAGCGAGTTTGGCTGGCGCACGGGCAACGGCAAGTGGCTTCCCGCCAACCCGGATAACCTGCCACCCGTGTTGAACATCGGACAGGGATCACCTACCAACGTGATGTACGGGCAAAACGCGAAGTTTCCGGCCAAATACCGGCAGTCGCTGTATGCGTTTGACTGGAGTTTCGGAATTATTTACTCGATTCATCTGAAGCCGAAAGGAGCGTCGTATGATGCCGTTCGGGAAGAGTTTTTGTCCGGTTCACCGCTTGCCCTGACCGACGGGGTTATTGGTCCCGATGGCGCCATGTACTTCATGACGGGTGGCCGCAAACTGGAGTCTGACCTGTACCGGGTCTATTACGCCGGGCCAGAGTCAACCGCGCCGGTAGCCGTTGCCCCGCTCACTAAAGAAAACCAGTTACGCCGGCAGTTAGAGCAGTTTCATTCGGGGCCAAACCCCGGTGCGCTGGCCGTAGCCTGGCCCAATCTGAACCACCCCGACCGCTTTGTACGCTATGCCGCCCGGATTGCCGTGGAGCATCAGCCCGTGAGCGGGTGGCAGGAACGCGCCCTGACCGAAACCGACCCCCAACGCGCCACGCAGGCCATAATTGCCCTGGCCCGGAGCAGCGACGTGAAAAAAGACGATGCCCGGCATGGAGATGCGGCCTTACGGGGAAAGATGATTGACGCGCTGGCAAAAATCAACTACGCCCAGCTTCCCGAATCGCAGCAGTTCGATTTGGCGCGGGCGTTTGAACTGATCCTGACGCGCACCGGGACGCCAGAAGGAGCAGAAAAGGCAAAAATTATCGCCTACCTGAACCCGCATTATCCGGCCAAAACTGCCGGACTGAACCGGGAACTGAGCCGCGTCCTGATTTCGCTGAATGCGCCCGGTGTCATCGAAAAAACGCTGACGCTGATGGCCATGAAAAATGAACCCGGCAGTAACGATCTTGGTCTCAATACCGCTACGGCATCGTCGGATTTGATTCTGCGTAACCCGCAGTACGGACTGGACATTGCCCGGATGCTGGCCAACGTGCCGCCCCTTCAGCAAACGTTTTACGCTACCATGCTCAGCCAGGCTAAAACGGGCTGGACACCCGCCCTGCGCGACCAGTATTTCGGCTGGTTCGCTACCGCCCTCAGTTACCAGGGTGGATTGAGCTACATCGGGTTCATTGACCGGGCGCGGAAACTGGCCCTTGTCAACGTACCTAAAGAGCAGGTTGCCAGATACGAGAAATTGTCGGGAGCAGATAAAATGAGTAAATCCGGCAACGATATCGCGTCGGATTATGCGCCCAAAGGTCCGGGTCGCTCCTGGAAAGTAGAAACCGCGCTGGCCGTGCTGGACAGTGGTATGGCTGATCCAAGCTTTGATACGGGGCAGAAAATTTATGCGGCTGTTTTGTGTGCGCGTTGCCACGCCATGGGCGGACAGGGGAGCGACATCGGCCCGAACCTGTCGCAACTGGGTACTCGCTTTTCTAACAAGGATATGCTCGAAGCCATTATTCACCCCGACAAAGCCATTTCTGACCAGTACGCTTCTACAATCTTCACCCTGAAAAACGGACAGTCAGTGCTGGGGAGGCTGGTGAACGAGGACAAAACCAGTTATTCAGTTTCGCAGAACCCATTTGCTGCCGACGAGCTGCGCAAAATTCCGAAGAAAGACGTGGTCTCCAGCAAACTTTCGACGGTCTCCATCATGCTGCCCGGTCTGATCAATAGCCTGAACCCAACCGAGCTGAAAGATTTGGTAGCCTACCTGAAAGCGGGTGGTAACCCCGAAAATTCGGTCTATAAAGGAACCGACAAAGGCGCGAAAGGAAGATAACGTTTCCTGTCATTCCGAGGAACGAGGAATCTCATTGTAGCGCAGATTCCAATCGACGCACGCAAGATTCCTCATTCTTCGGAATGACAAATTATGTGAAAGGACAAAAGCCCGCTCACGCACAATGAATAGACAAACCACCAAAACCGGGTTAGCCGTAACATTACTGTTTGCTGCACTCACAATTACCCAGTCCTGCGTCGCGCAGAAAAAAAATAAAGACGGTTTCAAATCCATCTTCGACGGGAAAACGCTCACCGGCTGGGAGGGCGACCCGACGTATTGGCGGGTTGATAACGGAAATCTGGTGGGTGAGATTACACCGGCTACGCTCCTAAAAACCAACTCATTCATCATCTGGAAAGGCGGGCAACCTGCTGATTTCGAGTTCAAAGGCGAGTTCCAGATTACCGAAGCCGGTAACTCCGGCATTAACTACCGCAGCGAGCAACTGCCCTCATCTGAGGTACCCTTCGCCCTGCGCGGCTACCAGGCCGATATTGACGGGAAGCGTACCTATACCGGGCAGAACTACGAAGAACGCAAACGGACTACATTGGCCTATCGCGGGCAGAAAACCGTTATTCCGTCTTACGGGGGGACTGATTCACCCGAAGCTGTCCGGGCCAATGTGAAAAAAAATGCCTGGAGTGCCATGCAGGTGGTCGGATCGCTGGGTAGTTCGGACTCGCTTAAAACGCTCATCAAACCCGAAGACTGGAACACATTCCGGTTAGTTATCCGGGGTAATCATCTTCAGCATTATATCAACGACGTGCTGATGAGCGACGTAACCGATAACGACACCGTAAATGGTAAAGCCAAAGGGTTACTCGGCGTTCAGGTACACGTTGGCCCACCCATGAAGGTGCAGTACCGGACGTTGATGTTGAAGGAATTGTAGTATGACCCCAAACCCCTGGCATAATAAAATCGGCAATCCGGCGCAGTTGGGCGGTATCGAAACGTCGGTGCTGGACAATGGTGCGGGGCGCGGTATGCGCATTGCCTGGATCAATACCGGCACCGGCCTTCGCTATAAAGTGGTGCTGGACCGGGGTATGGACATTGCCGATGCATTCTTCAATCAACATAGTCTGGCCTGGCTCAGTCATGGTGGATTCACGGCACCCCAGCCCATTTCGGACCGGGATATTGACTGGCTTCGCACGTTTGGAGGTGGACTGCTGACCACCTGTGGCCTGACGCACGTAGGTGGCCCCGAAGCGGACGAGTACGGCGAACGCGGTATACATGGCCGCATCAGCAACACGCCTGCCCAACTCGAATCCATCGTCCAGCCTGATCCCGTGATGGGTAAACTGGACTTCAGCATTACCGGACTCATGCGCGAAACGACCGTGTTCGGGCCGAATCTGGAACTGCGAAGAACCATTTCCGGCATCCTCGGTAACCCCACGCTTCGTATCTGCGACGAAATAACGAACCTGGCCAACACACCCGCGCCGTTGATGCTGCTGTACCATTTTAATTTCGGCTGGCCACTGGTTGATGAAGGAACGAAGCTCATCTGGCAGGGCGATACACAGGCTAAGCCGGGCGGTATCAACGCCAATACGTTCAACGAAACCAGCGACTTCAAAACCTGCCCGGCTCCAATAGATACCCACAGTGGTACGGGCGAAGCCGTTGCGTTCATCGACCCAACTGCCAGCGAAACCGGCTGGTGCGAAGCCGGTCTGCACAACGAAAAACTTGGTCTGGGAGTGACTATGCGCTGGCGAAAAGAGCAACTACCCTGGCTCATCAACTGGCAGCACTGGGGTCGGGGTGAGTACGTAACGGGTATTGAACCCGCCACGCACCCGCCCATTGGCCAAACTGCCGCCCGCGCCAATAACACCCTGCTGTTTCTCCAACCCGGCGAACAGCGGATTTTTGAGTTAGAATTAAGTGTGAAGAAATAGTTTAGCCACAGAGATGCACCAGGACGCACGGAGATTCACCGGTACGCCGGCGCGGGAGAAAAAACGTTGTCAATTTCTAAAAAAAACCTCTGTGTACCTCTGTGCGTCTTAGTGCATCTCTGTGGCGAAAAATAAACCCTTAAGCAATGCAAACAGAAACCCAAACCCTTGCCCGTAAAGCCCTTGAACAGGGCGGTGGCATCCTCAGACTGACCCCCACCTGGGTACCCCGCTCATTTTGCGTGCCGGGCCGTCGTATTAAACTCCACCCCGATGATTATTACATCCTCGGGGGCGAACGGGGTGGCATTGACGAACGCTGGTTTTCCAGCACCACCCCCGCCAAAAACGGGCCACTCACCGGCGAAAATGAAGGACTCAGCCACATCGTTTTTAACGACAACGGACAGGAAATCCAGTTTTTGCTTACCGATGCGGTGGCCGAACTCCAGAGCGACCTCATTGGCGACCGGCTCTGGAACGAGTACCAAAACTGGCCTATGTACTCCAAGTTTTTCGACAACATGGGGCCGCTGCCGCACCACCTGCACCACAATGACGAACAGGCCGCGCTGACGGGTCAACTCGGCAAACCCGAAGCGTATTATTTCCCCCCGCAGGTCAATAATCACGGGGGCGATTTCCCATATACGTTCTTCGGTATTGCGCCCGGCACTACCAAAGAGCAGATTAAGGAATGCCTGATGAATTTCACGAAGGGCGACAACAAAATCACAAACTTCTCGGCAGCGTACCGGCTCGAACCCGGCACCGGCTGGGATGTGCCGCCCGGGTTGCTCCACGCGCCCGGTAGCCTGTGTACGTATGAGCCGCAGAAAGCGTCGGATATCTTTGCCATGTACCAGTCGCTGGTCAACGAAGCCATTATCCCAGAAGAACTGCTCTGGAACGGTACGCCCAAAGACCGCATCGGCGACTATGATTTGCTGATGGACGCCATTGACTGGGATCTCAATACCGATACGCACATGATGGAAAATCACTTCATGCGCCCCAAACCCGTGCATGACGAAGCCGAAATGGCCGACGCAGGCTACCGCGAAGTGTGGGTGTGCTACAAATCTGATGCCTACAGTGCCAAAGAGCTGACTGTACTGCCGGGACAGACTGTGACCATCACCGACAGCGCGGCCTACGGGCTGATTATGATGCAGGGGCACGGCACCATGAACGACTGGTCCATTGAAACGCCTTCCCTCATCCGTTACGGCCAGCTGACCAACGACGAGTTCTTCGTTAGCGAAAAAGCGGCCATGGCGGGCGTCACCATCAAAAACCCCTCCACCACCGACCCAATTGTGATGCTCAAACACTTCGGTCCGAACAACCCTGATTTAACGGTATGAACAATTACCCGAAACTCCACAACGCCACCTGGCCCGGTATCGTCGGGAAAGGCCCCGATTCTGAGCCGGTTATTCCCTTTGATACCATGCTGGAAATGACCGCCAGCGCGGAGGTCAACGGCGTGAAATTCGATGGTGTCGATTTGGGTCTGCTTGGCCCGCACGTTGATATCGACATGAGCGACGACGACATCAAACGGCTTGCCGATAAGGTTTCTGGCTATGGGCTGGAAATTGGCTCGTTGGTTGCCCCCATATGGGGTGGTCCCGTGCTGGGCAGCGATGCTGACCGGGCTGTTTTTGTCGAGATGGTTCGCAAATCCTGCCACATCGGGCAGCGGCTGCGTGAACTCGGTATCCGGCCCAACGGTGTAATCCGAATTGACTCGGCCAGTTCGCCCGGTCAGTGGGACGCCGACCCGGCGGGCAGTACCCAACTCATTGCGAAGACTTTCCGCGAAGCGTGTGACGTGGCGGCTGCCTACGGCGAAAAGCTGGCCGCCGAAGGCGAAATCTGCTGGGGCGGCATGCACAGCTGGCGCACCATGGTCGATACGCTCGAAGCCGTTGACCGGCCCAACATGGGTTTCCAGGCCGACATGAGCCATACCCTGCTCTACACAATGGGCTATAACCGCGAGCAGGACCGTATTCTACCCGCCGACTACGACTGGCAGGACCGCGCCGTACTGACCGACGCGCTGAAGCAGCTCACCGCTGCCCTGCGCCCCTGGACGATTGATTTTCACGTGGCCCAGAACGACGGTACGGTATTCGGCGCCGGCTCGCATGACAAAACCGGGCGGCACTGCCAGGCCCTGGACCCTAACGGCAAACTCGACGTGGCGAACGACGCCGGTTTCTGGCTGCGCGACGAAAACGGTACCCTCACCAAAGCGTTCCGCCATATCTGCTGGGATGGCTGCATGTTCCCCAATAACGTAATGAACAATTCCCAAACCTGGAACGACATCCTCGCCACCATGATACAGGTGCGGGAGAAGCACGGGTGGGTGGAATAAACTTTATATACATGAAAAAACCACTTAGAATTGGCCTGATTGGCACGGGGTTTATGGGCCGGACCCACTCGAACGGCTATAGCCAGGTGCCGCATTTTTTTCCTGAACTCCAGCACACACCCGTGTTGCAAACGGTTTGCTCACGCAACGCCGACAGCGTCCGCGCTTTTGCCGAACA
>Ga0105045_10001231_pt1 | contig 20731 bp, 14 predicted proteins | sample MAT02_FD_78089 | JGI IMG/M metagenome (GOLD analysis project Ga0105045, IMG submission 78089) | Freshwater microbial communities from Lake Fryxell liftoff mats and glacier meltwater in Antarctica - MAT-02 (megahit assembly) | ecosystem: Environmental > Aquatic > Freshwater > Ice > Liftoff... | reverse complement strand
GGGTAGTTTTGACATTTGTCGGGCTACAACTGATTTGCTTTTGGCTGATTATCCAACAAAACCGACACCAAAGTGCCACTGTTTTTACTTCGGCCAATTATGTTTCGGTTCAAGGCGCTCGCCTCAGTTCTTATGTAACGGAGTATTTTGGTCTTAAACAACAAAACACTTCGCTGGTAGCCCAAAACAAACGATTGCTAGAAGAATTGAGCCAATTGACCGTGAATAGCAATCCCAAAGACAATGTTCACTTGCCAGGCTACCAGTTTATTGTTGGCAAAGTGATGAATAATTCGGTGATGCACGCGGAAAATTATCTCCTCATTGACAAAGGAAAACTGGCTGGAGTGGAGCCCGGTATGGGGGTGGTCAGTCCCGATGGCGTAGTGGGCAAAGTCAAAATGTGCAATGACCATTATTCTATTGTCTATTCTTTTTTGCACCCCGCAATTACTATTTCAGCCAAGATCCCCAACAAAGGCATTCTCGGATCAGTCAAATGGGACAAAAAAGACTATCGTTTTGGCCAATTATTGTTCGTGCCACGCGATATCAAAGTAGAAAAGGGGGATACTGTATTGGCTACCGGATACAGCTCGATCTATCCCGAAAACTATCCCATTGGTACAGTGAGCGCTGTCAGTTTGCAGGGAACGACTTCTTTTTTGGACATCAAAGTGCAACTCTCCACCAAATTTGCTAGCCTAAACTACGTGTATGTCATCAAAAACCCGATCCAAAAAGAGCTGGATTCACTACAACAAAACGGTGCACCAGAGCACCAACAACAATGAAAAGTCCCTTCATTAACCAAGCACTCAGTTTCGTTACTTATTTGTGCCTACAAGTTCTACTGGCCAAAAACCTAAACTTGTTTGATGTGGGCTTTTGTTTTTTGTATGTCTCCTTCTTGCTGCTTTTGCCTTTCGAGACCGGTAAGCTCCAACTGATGTTCATTGGATTTTTGATTGGTTTCTGTGTTGATCTAAATTATGACACTGGTGGCATCCATGCATCGGCATGTGTGTTGCTGGCATTTGCCCGTCCGTACATCACCAGCATCATAGTGCCCAGTGGTGGGTATGAAAATGCCATGAAGCCTTGGATGAGCGTCATGGGATCGCCTTGGTTTGTGAGTTATAGTGCAATCCTGATCGCTATCCACCATTTGGCTTTATTCAGTATCGAGGCCGGAAGTCTCGAGATGCTTCCCTTTACGTTGCTCAAAGCATTGGTCAGCATTGCATTTACAGGATCGATGGTATTGATTTTCCAAGGTTTGTTCTACAACAAATAGTCATTTTCCCTGCTCAATGCCCGCCGTTTTCATTGATTTTGACGCATCATAAAACTATTGTTACATAATACTCATTAATTATTTGTTTTTCTGATTTGAAAATGTAGCTTTGTCGCATTCAAATCAGAAGATCTGAATTTATAATTAATATCTCCCAAAATAAACGTACTATTTATGGTTAACATTTCACTTTCCGAAAAGGAAGCCCGTGAACTCGCAGAGTTTTACGAAGCAGAATACAACAAATTACAACAGCGGATGAACGACTTGACTGGGATGCTGGAAAAGTTGAAAGGTTCGGCTCCGGCTGTTGCGGTAACAGTTGAACCGAAAACTGTTGCACCACAAATTGAAGTTAAACAGGTTGCTGATGAGCCAGTTATCAAAGTAAAAAAGGGGCGAGGAAAAGCCAAGCCTAAGGTAAAAGAAGCAGAGGCAGTAGCAGCAGTAGCAGTAGTAGAACCGAAACCCAAAGCTAGCCGTGGCGGATACCTACGGTTGGATTATGAAAAGTTTATTTTGGAAGCACTAGAGGAGCGTGGCGAAGTGATCCACACCAATGAGTTTCAAGAACTGATCATCAGCAAAAACAAATTGAGAGGCGAGTTGGTCAAGAAAGCGGAAGCGGGCATTTCACGGGCACTGAGCATTTTGAAAAATCAGAAAAACCAGTTGCGTTCTAGTAAAGTAGCCGGTAAAGCGGGCTTGTCCTACGGTTTGGTGAGCTGGAGCAAAGGCGAATAACTAAAGTGACTTATTTGGCTTCCGTTTTGGGCCATTAAAAAGTGGTGTTTCTAGTCAGGCTGACTGGAAACACCACTTTTTTAATGCTCAACTGCCCGATCAACCAGCAAAAATGGTTAATTGTTGCAATTCCCGCTCAAATCCTCCCGAAAGAATGGGAAAACGGCACCAAGTTTTGGGATCCAAATTCTTATCATCCAGATGGAACGATGGGGCATAACGCTCCCGCTTCCATTGGTTGCGGCACCACAGCTGAAAAAATTTAGCTATCCAGATCTTTAGCTGCGCGGGCGCATACTGCGGGTACTTCATCCGCATGAGGACAAAACACTCTACGGGCATCTTTTTGTCGCGAATGGCCGCTTCCTCAATGGCATCCAACAGATCATAGGGCATTAAATCGTCCTCGTCAGTTTGCTTGCTTTCGGGTGGGCGTAGTTCAGCAGTAGGGAATTGATCATTGACCAAGTAAAGGATGGGCAGGGGATGTTTGCCATCGGGCCCACCTTTTTCCATCCAACGGAGCCACTGCCGCAGGAATGCTTTGTCAATCCCAGCAATGGGACTGAGACCACCAGAGGTGTCACCATCCATCGTGGCGTAGCCCACGGCTGCCTCCGAGCGGTTGGAAGTGGATAAGAGCAAACCCCCACTGATGTTGGTCAGCATCCAGATACTTGGGCTGCGCACCCGGGCCTGAATGTTCTGCAAGGCAATGTCATCGGTGGCCCAACTCAACGACCGCCCCAACGCCTTGGCCACCATTTGTGTGTAGTTTTCCACTACTTCGTCCACTTGAAGTTCATAAAATTGAGCGTTGACCGCCCTGGCCAGTTCGCGGGCGGCGGTAAGGGTCACTTCGCCGCTGTTGCGCGTGGCTTGGTAGGCCGTTACCAGTAGCACGTTGGCCATCTCCTCGGTCGTCTGGCACGCCTGCAATTGGGGCCAATATGCCAATTTTGCTTTAAACCCGGCCAGGCCTATGCTTTCCACTCCCAGTTTGATCATGAGCCAGGCACAGGACACAATGGCTGAGGAATCGGCCCCACCACTGAGGGACACCGAAAATCCTTTGGAGCGGCTCTTGCGCATATAATCAAACAGGCCCAAAGAGAGCGCGCGGGAGAACTCCTCTTCTTGTTTGCGGGAACTGAGCTCCCAAGGTTCGTCGATGTCAGTGTTTAACTCGGGTAGGATGTCGGGAAATTGGAAATCCACCTTGATGCAGTTATCCAGCATTTGGGGCACATTGAACATCGTGCTGGACTGCGATTGGGCCATCCGGGCCTCGGCAATGTCCACCACCGCCGATGTGACCAAATAATCATGGAAGGAGAGCCGCTCGCCCACCGCCAACAAATTGCCGGAAGAGGCGATGAGCGTGCCCCCGTCGTAAATGGCACGCCCGGCTTCGTTGCCCAGCAAATTGGCGTAGATATAGGCCGTGCCAAATGCTCGTGAGCCTTCCAGCACAAACCGTTTGCGCACTTCCAGCTTGTTGAACGCAAAGTGGCTCGCGCTGGGGTTGAGCAATACGTCAATGCCGTAGCTGTACAGTTTACGGCCCGGCCGGTTGGCCACCCAAGCATCTTCACAGATCTCAAACCCAATTTTGATGCCCCCCACATTGAAATGGATATCCCCCAGTGGGTAATGAACCACCTTGCCCGTCGGGTCGGGCAGGGCAACCACCACTTGCTCGTCGGCGGGCCAAGGCGTGAACCAGCGCGGTTCATAGTGGATGCCATTGCCCGCCAAGAAACGCTTGGCCACAAAACCCGCAATTTGACCATCCACCAATAAGCACGCTGTATTGAAAATGCGGTTTTGGAACATGAGCGGTAGACCGACACAGACTACCATACCCTTGGTGGCTGGCAGCAGCTCATGCAACAATTGAAGCGCGGTCTGGTGGATCCCGGGCGCATAAAAAGCATCTTCGCAGCCATAGCCAGTAATGCACAACTCGGGCAAACAGAGAATGGTGGCTTGCTGCTGACGGGCCTCGGCTATGGCGGCCAGAATATTGCGCAGGTTGCTGTCCCAGGCGAGTGGTGTCTGGTTCAGCACAGCACCCGCTACTTTGATCAATTGCATATTTCGTCAGGAGTTATTGATTGGATCTTGGCACAAAACAATTTACTTGTACCATCGCTTAAACTTTACGAGTATCAAAAGTAAACAATAAAAAGTGTATAAAATACAATAAGGCAAAATACTTTAAGAGGTTTAGTTTAATAACAGATCTATTGAATAATCAACAAAAAACAGATTAAAACAGTACTTTTTGTGTTCAACTTTTGTTTATTGCTATTCGATCATATCTATCATTAACAAACTTTAACCTAAAAGGAAATTTTGGTACACGTGCAGGTTTAATCAACTTACAAGATTAACCATCGGATGTATCAAAACGTTTAAACAACAAACAACTGTAAATATGAACGACTTACTACTCAATGATGATTATCTGTCACTGGAATATTTGACCAATGCAGGTGTGCTAATGGAAACTTGGTACGGGTTTATAGACTATGCCCGTTTTGTGACCGTTACCCCGGTTTTAAAAAAGGCCATCACTGAACACCTAGCCCAAGCAGGGCTTTGTGATACGGGTCGGCTAAAAATATTGAGCGAAGAGATGCAAGACTATTTGCTCCACGAAAAATTGCGACAACTGGCCAAAACCGGCCTCGCCTACTACGCAATTGTACTCAGTCCGCAACTTTATGCCAAGTTGAGCGCAGATTCTCCCTCACTGCTGACCCGCCGGATCAACTTGGGCTACACCGGAGCAGGCATGGAAGTGCAATGCTTTGAGTCGGTTCGCAGTGCAGGTGCTTGGCTCAAAATAAAGACGAACGTTCAACAGGGCTTGGCAAACGCGTAAACCCCGCTATTTTTCCTCCGTTTCCTTTCCCGGTTGTCAAATTCAGCCGGGATTCCATGCTTGGGCTATGGTGCAATTTTTGTGAGCCAGATAAGCAAGTCAACCTGAAAACAAGTATGATTCTTCGCTTAAAGTCATTTTTCTTGCTCATTATTGCAGCAGCGGGCCTGTCAGCTTGCTCAAATGAACATTCTGGGCCAGATACCTCGGCCATTGTGCTTAAACTAAACCTAAAACGACTCGACCAGCAAATTGCCAATCTAAAAACCCGTGAAGAAGCCGGCCAGTTCTTGGATGCCAATCCGATCTTTGCCGAAACGTTTTTGATGCGCAGCCGACTGCCTCACGACTCAATCGCGATCAATGAAGTGTTGAAACTGGGCAACAGCACTTATATCGATACATTGGCGCAAGAAGCGGCTGCCTATTTTGGTGACATGGCCGATGTCAAAGCCCAATTTGAAGCCGCGTTTAAAACGATCAAATACTATTATCCCGATTTCAACCCGCCAACGATTTATACCGTGGTCACGGGGTATAGCAACGACCTGACCGTGACCGATAGTGCCATTTTTATTGGTTTGGACTATTTTTTGGGGAAACGCTCCCGCTATCGCTCACCAGACCCCGGCTATATCATAGACCAATACAGCAAAGAAATGCTGGTGCCGGCCACAGTAATGATGCTCTCTTCCAAATACAATGAAGTGGAGGCGAGCAACCGCAGTTTGTTAACCCAAATGGTTGCTTATGGGAAAGCTTATGAGTTTACCAGTCAAGTACTGCCGGGCACGGCCGATTCACTCATTATCCGCTATACCAACCAACAAATGGTTGATTGCAAAGCCAATCAAGCGAATATCTACGCGCATTTTGTGCGAGAGAACCTGTTTTTTGAACCCAGCCAAGCCGCCACCAAAAAATATGTGGAGCAACGCCCCGCCGTAGTTGAGATTGGGGCTAAATGCCCGGGCCGGGTGGGTACTTGGCTCGGCTGGCAAATTGTGCGGGCCTACCTAAAAAGCCACCCAGAAGTAACCCTGCCCCAGTTGATGGCTCAGGACAAAGCGCAAATACTCTTTGAGCAAGCCAAATACCGGCCCGACAAATGACCAACAACGGTTAAAGCACCCCCTTAGTACTGGGGATTCCTTGGCCCGGCTGGCGTTGTACCGCCATTTTGATCGCCTTGGCAAATGCCTTGAAAGTGGCTTCTATTTGGTGGTGATCATTTTGGCCCTTCACCCGGATGTTGAGGTTGCACTTGGCGGTGTCCGAAAATGATTTGAAGAAATGGTGGAACATTTCAGTGGGCATCCCCCCCACTCGCTCCCGGTGGTATTCGGCCTGCCAGACCAGCCAAGGGCGGCCCGAAAAATCCAAGGCCACTTCAGCCAATGCCTCATCCATTGGCAACGCAAAATGGCCGTAGCGGGCAATCCCATATTTATCGCCCAAAGCTTGGGCATAAGCTTGACCAAGGGCCAAGGCCGTATCCTCAATGCTGTGGTGCTCGTCAATGTGGAGGTCGCCCTGCACGCGCAATTGCAGATCACAGCCCGAGTGTTTGACCAACTGATCCAGCAAATGGTCGAAAAAGCCGATGCCCGTCACTATCTCGCCCCGGCCGTCACCGTCAATGTTGAGCACTACCCGGATATCGGTTTCCTTGGTGCTGCGCTCCACCACTCCCACCCGGTCGAGGTGCGGAATCTCCACCGATTTGCGGGCATTTGCACTGAGCAACTGCTGGATCGCCTGCCAATCGTTGGTACAAAGCACTGCCCGATCATCTTGCAGGCCCCCAAGCAAGATTGATGGGCAACCCAAATTGGCCCCCAACTGCACGTCGGTGATCCGATCACCGATCACATAGGACTGGGCCAGATCATATTCCCCGCCCAAATAATCGGTGAGCATGGCGGTGCCCGGCTTGCGGGTGGGTGCTTGCTCGTGCGCAAATGTTTTGTCAATGTAAATGGCAGCAAAATGGATGCCCTCACCAGCCAATATTTTTAGCATTTTTTCGTGGGCGGGCCAGAAGTTGGCCTCAGGGAAAGAGTCGGTGCCGAGGCCGTCTTGGTTGGTCACCATCACCAGCTCATAGTCACGCTCAACGGCGAGCTGGCGGAGCGCGCCAATGGCCCCAGGCAGGAACTCGAGCTTCGCCAGGGAATCAATTTGCTCATCGGCCGGTTCGACAATGATGGTTCCATCGCGGTCGATAAATAAGGCTTTCTTTTTCATTTCCATTTAACGCTTTGGATCAAAAACTTATTGTTTGCGCATGATCAGGGCAAAAGTTCCCTTGCGGCGATATTGCTTGGCTTGGTCTTTTGGGGGATAATATTTATAAACGATTTCCATTGGTTCCAACACCAGATCGGCATTGAACGAGCTGGAAAACGCCCCTTCGACGTTAACTTGGTCAAATTTGATTTGGCCAGCGAATGTTTTGGCCAAAAAGCTTTGCCAACCGCGCAAGGTTTTTAGTTGGGGTTTTTGGGGGGAGGCAAACGGGGTACTGAACAAAAAATACAGGTAATAACCCAAAGTGCCGGCCAGCAAGCTTTTGAGCCCCCGGCCCCGGTGCAGCTTGAGGGGCACTTGAAGGTCGATCAGGTGAACCATGATGCCACCCGGCTTGAGCATGGCCTCGAAGTGGCGGAACACGTCAAACATGGCCGGCTCGGGAATGTGCTCGATGGTTGATACGCTGAACACAACATCGTAGTAATTGAGCGGGATCTGGGTGGATTGCAGGTCGCCAACTCGCTCAAAGATATACTTCACTTTGGGGTTTTTCTGTTGGAGGGCTTCGCGCTCGCCCCAGCGGCTCCACATTTCGGCCTCGCCACTTTCTACCCCAAAATCATCGATGACGTGGACTTCGCACCCAAAATTTTCGGCAATGTGCTGGGGCAGATCACTGTACGCCCCTCCCACTTCCACCACCCGCATCGCTGGTTTAAAAGCACAGTTTTTGAGGATAAATGGCCGGTTGTGGCCTTTGATACCCCAGTCGGCAAAGGGAATTGCTTCGTCATGGAAGCCCATCAATTCGGAAACGGTGCCCCAGCGCAATTGCTCTACAATCAACATTTGATGTTTTTTTATTAACAAAAAGATTTTTTTTTCTGATTGGGGATTTGCCCGCCCAAAACCATCATTGGCTGGCAAAGGTAGGAAAGCAGGCGCAGATTTGGGCTTGTTGGGCCACCGCAAAAAAAGTTGGGTGAAAAAACAGAGAATATTCGATAGAAATATTGCTGGACGCTGGACTTAGCAAAGTGAACAAAATAGGCCAATTTTTTAAATATTACAAAAATTATAACACAATAGGTTTGAAAATAATTATACTGACAATGGGCACACTTAATCATCTTTCAATTACCGCGTTTTAGCGTTACGCTCCGCTTGGAATGACCAAAAAAAACTGCCCAAGATGGAAGCCTTGGGCAGTAGCACATTCAAAATGAAAGACGTTCCCAACTTTGGCAGTTGGGCTTGATCAAGGATCGGCTAGTTCAAAAATTCATAGATACCAGCCACGCCTTGGCCACCGCCCACGCAGGCAGTCACCATGCCGTATTTCCCGCCCCGGCGGCGCATTTCGTTGAACAGTTGCACCGACAACTTGGTACCAGTGCAGCCCAGCGGGTGACCGAGGGCTACTGCGCCCCCATTGACATTGACCTTGTCCATGTCCATGTCCAAGGTGCGGACAACCGCCAAGGCTTGGGCCGCAAATGCTTCGTTGAGTTCGATCAAATCGATGTTGGCCAACTGGAGACCCGCTTGCCGCAGGGCTTTGGGCACTGCTGCCACGGGCCCTATGCCCATGATCCGGGGATCAACGCCTTCAGCGGCGTAGGCCACCATACGGGCGATGGGCTTCAAGTTAAGTTCATTTACCATCCGCTCAGACATGATCAGCACAAAAGATGCCCCGTCCGAGGTTTGGGAAGAGTTGCCCGCCGTTACTTGGCCGCCCATGGCAAAAGCAGGTTTTAATCTGGCCAAGCCATCTAAGCTGGTGTCCAAGCGAGGGCCTTCGTCGGTGTCAACCACGAACGACTTGGTTTTGCGCTGCCCACTCTCATCCACATAGGTCTCGTTCACGGTAATGGGCACGATCTCCTCCCGGAATTTACCCGCTTTAATAGCAGCAATGGCCCGTTGGTGCGACTGAAAGGAGAATTGATCGGCATCTTGCCGCGAAATTTTATAATCGGCGGCTACCTGCTCGGCCGTGAGGCCCATGCCAAGGTAATACTCGGGGTGCTTCTCGGCAATCTTCCAGTTGAGGGCTGTTTTGTAGCCAGAAGTGGGTACCAGCGACATGGATTCGGTGCCGCCGGCAATGATACATTCGGCCATGCCGGCATGGATTTTGGCCGAAGCCATCGAAATGGCCTCCACTCCTGATCCGCAGTAGCGGTTGATGGTCACCCCGGGCACGTTCATGGGCAGGGCGAGCAGCGCGATCATCCGGGCCATCTGCATTCCTTGTTCAGCCTCGGGCACAGCGTTGCCCACGATGAGATCGTCCACCCGGGCGGGGTCAAAATTGGGCACCGAAGCCACCAAGTGCTTGATCACATCGGCGGCCAGATCATCGGGACGAGTGAACCGGAAACCTCCCCGGCCAGATTTGCCAACTGCGGTGCGAAAGCCCGCGACAATATATGCGTTCATATTAAGGTTGTTTGAAATGCCGATCTTCAAAGGATTGGCCCCCAATTTTGGTCGAGGGTTTGATCCATTCTGAAATAAGGCGAAAAATTATTAATTATTCTGCTTGCATACAAATTTTGGTGGGCTTATTTTGGTTTGACCATCGGTCAGCCCAAGGAGGATCGCGGCCAATCGCCTAATTTGCAACCGGGAAAAGGGATTTTGCACCTTTGTTTCGTTCACTTCCAACTGACCTGCCGCAAATGGAACCGAACGTTCCCCTGCCGCCTAGCCCAGGTGATCAGTGAAGATGGGTGGAGCCAAATCAGTCCCAGCGTAACCGTTTTCTACTAGCGAGAACTGTTGGACAAAATCAAAATTGATCAGAAGCATTTAACAAAATAACTAATTGAAAAGCAAGTATATAACCCATAAAAATGCTCTGAGAGCAAGACACGCCGGAAGCATTTATTCCTCACAATTATTCAAACTCTCCCGGATTTTCCGGATTTGGGAAATTAGGCCGGTAATTTGGGGGATGTCTTTGCCAAACTCAAATGTTACCCGCTTCATTTGCTCGCCATAAGTAATCTCAATCCATTCTTTGCCACCATCGGCACAATCGGGGCAACCAATCGTTTCGGGGAGTTGGCTAAAAATAGCGAAGTCCAGTGTTTTGCCCAAGTTTTCCCACTCTTGCCTGACTAATGCGCGTTCGCAGGTTTTGTCTCGAATATTAGACCGCCATGCTTTGCGGTACATCGTGACCTTTTGCGGGTTGATTTCCACTTCAGTAATACAATGCCCTACACACATCCCAAAAGAAGTGCCCGTTTTGACCAACATCAGCCGGTCACTCGGAACAAACTCGGTGCTTTCCCGGCAGGTAAATGCACTAAAAAGCAAGATGATACAATACCAGATTGACTTTTTCATTTTCTAAGAGTTTATTGTCCAAACGAGTGGATCGGCTCGAACGTTACAACTATCAACCGGACTAGGCCAAAAGTTGAGGGGTGACCAGAGGAGTAGCCTCTCCCAAAAAATGCGGCTTGTCTGCTTTGCCCAAATTGGTGCGCGACCGCGTAAATCATTTTTTGAAAATCAGGACAACAAAACCAATATTACCCCACTTACTTTGATTAGGGTACGACGGAAAAAATCCCCACCAGTCGGCTTTTTGCCAACTGGTGGGGATTTCATTTTGTGACAGATCCCGTTAACCGATCTCTACCACTACGTTCTCCGTCAGTGGATGCGAGACACAAGTGAGGATGTAGCCCTCAGTGATTTCAGATTCGGAAAGGCCCTCGTCTTCGTCCATTTTCACTTCGCCCGATTTTTTGTGGCCTCGGCAGGCGGTGCAAAGCCCGCTCTGACATGAGTAGGGCACATCCACGCCAGCATCAAGCGCCGCCTCCAAAATGGTTTTGGTGGGGGGCACATTGACGATGTACTCGTCGCCATCGATCAAAATGGTGACTTTCTGCTCTACAATGCCCGAAGCTTTGAGCGTGGCCTCGTCCTTTACTTCATCGGCAGCACTGCTCACAAAGCTCTCGCGGTGGATCCGCTCCTTGGGCGTTTTCAAAAAGTGGAGGGCATCCACCACTTGATCCATCATCCCCTCGGGCCCGCACATAAAATATTCGGTGTTGTCCTTATCCAATTTGGGCAATAAGTTGAGCACATTGATGGTGAGCGTGCGGTCGATGCGCCCATGATAGCCCAGCCAGTCTTCTTCGGCCCGGCTCAGTACGTGGACCACTTTGAACCGATCCCCATACTTTTTCTGCATTTCCTCAATTTTTGCCTTGAAAATAATCGTGTCGGTGCTGCGGTTGCCATAAATGAACGAAACCACACTCTTAGGTTCAAAAAGCAGCACACTTTTGGCTATCGACATCAATGGGGTGACCCCGCTCCCACTACCAAACAGTACCACGTGGCGGTTTTGGGCTTTGTGTGGTTCCAGACAAAATTGGCCCATTGGCTCCATGATGTCCATGTTGTCGCCCACTTTGAGGTGATCGTTCAGGTAGTTGGACACCAAACCACCGTCTACCCGCTTTATGGTAACGGCCAATGTCTCGTCCACATTGGGCGCACTGCTCAGCGAATATGCCCGGCGTTCGCTCTTGCCCATGATGGGAACAATGAGGGTAAGAAACTGCCCCGATTTGTATTTCACCTTGGTAAACAATGGCTGCTTGAGGTGGATCGTAATGGTGTCGCTTGTTTCTCGGACAATGTCCTTTACCTTGAGGTTATAAAATTTCATGAAATTGCCAACTTTTAAAAGTTAATGAACTGAATCTCGAAGGATTGCAAAAATAGGGATATTACGTTGTAATAAAAGTAATGGCCGAAGATCTTCCCCAGTGATTTTTTATGAAATCGTTTGTGAATTGAAATGGTTTGATTAGCCGAACTACTTTGGGTTATCAGCCACCAGACAAACTTATTCATGATGCTCATTGTTTGGATCAAGAGAGCCATTAAAATCAAAACCGCCCGGACTTGGGCACTATGCGTGAACAACCTGTGCCCAAGTGGTGAAAAACTGGTGAATAACTTGGGAGCAAAGTGAATAGTCCGCCAGAATGCGGTCCGTTCTTCACCAAGTACTCCAAAATGTGCCCCACTTGTTCACAGGTGGGAAAAAAGTGAATGTCGTGAACAACTCTATTCAAGATCAAACCCCAGTGTGAATTATCCGTTAACTATGCAGATGAATAGCGATTTAGTGTTCACCTTGACCGTGAGCAACTGTTGCCACTTATTCACCATGGGCGTTGGCTTACTACAATTCAAGCTGTTCACACCCTAATAAGAACAATAATGAAATGATGAAATCAATTTTTTTACTCTTTTTTATTATCTTGTGTGAACAAGTTTTTTGCTTCATGAAAACAGTCACAGTACTATTGTTTCTATGCTGGGCACTTGCCCCCACCTTCGTCCATGCCCAAGACGATACCGATCTGGCCAATGAATATTACTCCACCGGGGAGTTTGACAAAGCGGCGACCTTGTACGCCAAAGTGGCCAAGAACAAAGATGCCGTCATTTTCATCCACAAAAACTACATGGATGCGCTGCTTAAGCTCCAACAGTATGACGAAGCCGAGAAATACCTGAAAAAACAATTGAAAAACCACCCGAGCGAGTCCATGTTCAGTGTAGACTACGGGGTGCTGCTCAACTTGCAGGGGCGCCGCGAAGAAGCTGCCAAGCACTTGGAGGCTTTTATAGCCATGATCAAGAAAGACGATAACCAGATTCGCTATGCTGCCCGGCACTTTATCAATGCAAATTTGTTCGATTACGCCGAGCAGGTATATCTTGCCGGGCGAAAAAATGGCAACGACAAGTTTATTTATGAGATGGCTTCCTTGTATTCGATTTCGGGCAAAGTGGACAAAATGCTGGAAGAATACCTAGAACTGCTCAACGAGGGCGAAAATCAGTTGGATTATATCCAGAATATTTTGCAGTCCCGGGTGCGTGACGATGAAGAACTGGCGCAGTTGGAGCCGACACTGGTCAAGTACATCCAAAAATACCCCGATCAAATTGCCTATAATGAAATGTTGGTCTGGTTTTACATCCAGATGAAAGACTTTAGCAAAGCATTCACCCAAGCCAAGGCCATTGACCGGCGGAAAAAACTGCTGGGCTATAACCTCTATGATTTGGGCATGTTGGCCATTGAGAACAAAGAATTTGGGTCGGCCACCAAGATTTTTGAATACTTGGTCGATCGATACCGGGATCAGGACATCTACCCGGTCTCGCGCAAGATGCTCATCAAATCAAAAGAAGAACAGGTCAAAAACACCTTCCCAGTCGATTACGTGCGGATCCGTTCCCTGGCCACCGATTATACCCAACTCATCAACGAACTGGGCCTGCTGGAGAACACAGCCGAGGCGGCCCGGAGCTTGGCCCTGTTGCAGGCGTTTTATTTGAACAACAAGGACACGGCCATTGTCATTCTGGAGCGGCTCACCAAAACCCCCGGCATGAAGAAGGACTTGGTGGCCCAAGCCAAACTGGATCTGGGCGACATCTACCTGCTCAAGGGCGAACCGTGGGAATCGACCCTGCTCTATTCGCAAGTAGAAAAATCGGAGAAGAACACCAACACCGGGCAGTTGGCCAAGCTCAAAAATGCCAAACTCTCCTATTTCAAAGGTGATTTTGAATATGCCAAAGAATACCTCGATGTGCTGAAACTGGCCACCACCCGCGAGATCGCCAACGACGCCATGCAACTGTCACTTTTGATCGGTGACAACGTTTCGCTCGATACCACCGAAGCCACGCTCCGCGAGTTTGCGGCCATCGATCTGTTGGTGTTTCAGAGCAAACTGGACGAAGCTTTGATCAAGTATGACAATATGCTCAAGCGATTCCCCAATCACTCGCTTTCTGATGAAATTTATTGGGCAAAAGCGAGCATCTTTTATAAAAAAGGGGAATTTGAAAAAGCAATTGCGGAATTGAAACGGCTCGGGGAGGAATACAAAGAAGATATTTTGGCCGACGATGCCAATTTTCTAATGGCTCGGATCTACGAGGAGAACCTCAAGGACAAACTGAAGGCCCAAGAACTGTACTTGGCCCAATTGACCAAGTTCCCGGGCAGCATTTTCACGGTGGAGGCCCGGAAGCGCCTGCGCTTGCTGCGGGGCGACAACGTGAACTAGCATTTCGTTGTTTCGCCCAATATCTGGAGTGCCGCGAATAACTGATTGCGAAATGACCATCCCATTGCCCCTGAACCCTGTCTGTCCATTGTTTTGGGGCCGAAATAGGAAAAGGCTTCAAACTTGCCAAAGTTTGAAGCCTTTTTACTTAAAAAAGCGGCGGTGGTTAGGGCAAAGTGATTACTCGCGTCACATTATCGAACTTGATTGTTGCTTGTTTTGCCATCGGCAGATGAGGCACCAATCCATTTTTCTGATTGCCGATCATCGTCAACCAGCATTGTTTACCGGCGTAAACAAAACCAGCTATTGCTATTTTCAATAGATTTGGACGGTTGGGCCACCAACGGGAAATTCTCATTTATCGGCCAATGAAGATTTGCCATAAGTTGTTGAACAAACCACTTCACCGCCATCAACGCCCTATAATGAACGTTTTTCTTGCTGTAACGCAGGATTTTCGATAAAAAGCGAAGTGAGAGGTCAACAAAAAAATCAAAAGTGCGTAATTTGCGTTGGTATAGGTGCTCGTTTTGAACGACGAACATTCCTAAAAAACAGTTGCCAATTATTTCTTGATCGTAAACTTGAGGGGGCGGTTTGAGGCCCAAAACCAACGCATGAAAACACTTTACCAATGCCTGACATTGATTGCCCTGTTGCTGATGTTCATGGGAGCCACGCCCAGCGATGACATTGTGCCTACCCTTATCGGCAATCTCGAGAAGTACAATGCGGCGTTTGCCCAAGAAAAAATTTGGGTCAATACCGACAAACCTTATTACGCTCTGGGCGATGACATCTGGTTCAAAGTGCAGGTGGCCGATGCCAATATTCATACGCCAACTGCACTGAGCAGAATAGTGTATGTGGAACTGCTCCAGCCAGATACCAAACTGCACCGTCGCTTGATGCTCAACCTGGACACCGTGACGGGCACGGCAGTGGCCGATTTTTCCCTGCCCGACTCCCTGCCCGCCGGCACTTATCGACTGCGGGCCTACACCAATTGGATGCAAAATTTTGGGGAGGAAGCGGCTTTTGATCGGCCGATGGAAGTGTTTGACCCCAAAGCTGCCAGCAGTGGCGCAGCCAAAACCACTTACACGCCCGAGGCAAAATTGCAATTTTTCCCCGAGGGCGGCGAGATGATCGCTGGGTTTCGTTGCCGGGTGGGGTTCAAACTGACCGATCAGTTTGGCAAAGGAATCAATGGTAGCGGCCTTGTGGTGAGCAACGAGGGAGTTACCGTAGCCAGGTTTCAAGCTGCGTGCGCCGGCATCGGGGCGTTCCGGTTTGTGCCCGAGGTGGGCAAGGGCTACACGGCCAAACTCTACCGCCCCGATAGCACATTTACTGAGTTTGCCCTGCCCCCCGCCAAAGCCGAAGGGGCCATGCTCACCTTGTCACATACCGACACCGATACAGTGTTCAAAGCCCAGATCTCGGCCAGCCAATCGTGGGTGGCTGCGCAGCGCGAGGTCATTTTACTGGGCCAGAGCCGGGGCAAAGTCCACTTTGTCGCCCGGGGCAAAATGGATGGGCCGTTGTTCACAGTTTCCGTGCCCAAGTCCCGCTTTCCCGAGGGTGTGGTGCAGTGGACCCTGTTTGACACCAAGGGCGAACCGCTGTGCGAGCGACTGACCTATAATCGCCGCAACCATCAGTTCAGTATCCGGCTTGTGCCCCAAAAAACGGTTTTCAAGCCCCGCGAGCAGGTGGAACTGGAGATACAAGTGACCAGTCCCACCGGGCAGCCGATGGCCACTTGTCTATCACTGGCCGTGACTGATGCCGGAAAAGTGAAATATGACGAAGTGGGCCAAGAAAACATCCAAGCTTATCTACTGCTTTCTTCCGAGGTGAAAGGCGTAATAGAACAGCCCGGCTACTACTTCCAATCGCCCGTGACCAAGGCCGTGCACGAATCCCTGGATCAATTGCTGATTACGCAAGGCTGGCGGCGTTTTGTTTGGCAGAAAATCGCCAAGGGGGAAATGCCCCAACCCAAATACTTCATTGAGCAATCCTTTGGGCTGGGCGGCACCGTTACTTTGCCCAACGGCAAGCCCATGAGCAAGGGCAACTTGACCCTGATGGTGACCAACCAAGATGGCTTGATTGCCAACTCCCAAACCGATTCATTGGGCCGGTTTTTCTTTGGGGGGCTTGATTATTTGGACACGATCAAAACAGTGGTGCAGGCCCGCACCGACAAAGATCGCAAACGGCTCAATATCAAAATTAATGAACCGATTTTCCCGGCTGCACCACCGCGCACATTCCCTTTCCATTCGTTCCAAGCCGAAGATTATTTGGCCAACCGCCGCCAGCAAACCCTTGCCGACCTTTCATTCAAGGACATTGCCGATCAGGTATTGCGGGAGGTAGAGATCAAAGACAGCAAAATTGAGGACAAAGTCAAAGAGGATGGCCGCTTCCGGATCCACGGCCAAGCCGATGCGGTACTCATGGCCAAGGACAACAATTTTGGGGCGATGGCCGCTTCGGGCAATATCTTGCAGGCCCTACAAGGCCGGGTGGCCGGGGTTCAAGTAACCCCCGATGGTACAGGTGGCTTCAATATTCAGATCAGGGGGCCCAATTCATTGAGTGGCGGCACTGCCCCGCTCCTATTGATCGATGGGGTGCCCATGAGCGACTTGAGTGCGGCCAATACCATCAATCCCAACGATGTGGAATCCATCGAGGTGCTCAAAGGCACTTCGGCGGCCATTTACGGAGTACAAGGGGCCAATGGGGTGATTGCGATTTACACCCGCCGGGGCAGCGACAACCTGTCCAGTACGCTCCCCCGCGAGGGCATTGTCAATTATGTGGCCCTGGGCTACTACAAAGCCCGCGAGTTCTACAGTCCCGACTACACCAAAACGCCCCCCAAAACGCCCAAGCCCGATATGCGATCCACCATTTATTGGAACGGGCAGATCAAGACCGATCCCTTGGGCCGGGCCAAAATCGTATTCCATACGGCTGATGCGCCCACGCGCTACCGCTTGGTGGCCGAAGGGCTGTCGCTCGCTGGCCTTCCCGGAGCCACCGTCCAATATCTGGAAATAAAGAAAGAGTAAAAAATGCGTTATAATTGCGGTAAAAGTTTAATTGATCGCCAGATGAGTCTATTATCCACGAATCAGAATACTGATAAAAAGACCGACAAAACGCCCAAGCCCCCCAAAAGTGCCCTGCGCGAATGGGTAGACGCAGTGGTTTTTGCGGTCATTGTGGCCACGGTGTTCCGTTGGTTTTTTGTTGAGCCGTTCACCATTCCCACTCCTTCAATGGAGAAATCATTGCTGGTGGGTGATTACTTGTTCGTGAGCAAAATGCACTACGGTGCCCGCACACCCAAAACACCACTGCAAATTCCCTTGGCCGCCAACAAGATCTGGGGAACGGACATCCCCTCGTTCCTGCGCTGGATCCAATTGCCCCAATTCAGATTGCCGGGTTTTTCCGAAGTGAAGCGCAACGACGCGGTAGTGTTCAACTATCCGCCCGAAGTTGACCTGCCCACTGATATGAAAACCTACTATATCAAGCGGTGCATTGGCTTGCCGGGCGAGGAGATTTCAATGGTCAATCAGCAAGTATTTATCAACGGCAAGGCCATTGCGGCCCCGGCCGAGTCCCAGACCAGTTACGCCCTTGAGACCCGGGAAGTTTTGAAAGAGCGCGTCTTTCAAGGTTTTGGCATCACCGATGTGGATCAGACCGGTGAGGGCTACCAAGTCCACACCGACTCGCTAACAGCCGAGAAACTGCGCAAGGCAGCGTTTACCGTCAAATTGACCAAGCAAGTATATGAGCGTTCAGACGCCTATTCGAGTGCGCGCTTTTTTAGCCAAGTCAACGGGATCGAGAAAGTAATGCTTCCTAAATTTGATTGGAGCATGGATAATTTTGGTCCCCTGCGCATTCCCAAAAAAGGGGCAGTGCTGCCCATCGATGCCATGAACTTGTCTTTGTACGAACACGTTATCCGTTATTACGAAGGCAATGAGGATGTCAAATTGGAGGGCGGCAAACTATCAATTGCGGGCAAAGAAGTGAAGGAATATACCTTCAAGCAAAACTATTATATGATGATGGGCGACAACCGCCACAACTCGGCCGACTCGCGTTTTTGGGGTTTTGTGCCCGAAGACCATATTTTGGGCAAGGCCCTGTTTGTTTGGTTGTCCATCAACCCCAACCCGAGCGAAGAAGAAAGCAAAGTGCGCTGGAGCCGGTTGTTCAGTGGGATTAACTAACGGTTGCACCTTTTCTGGCCGCCAGTCAGAAATACAAGGCAGTAGTTTAGATTTCCGAGCACTCAATAATGGCCTAAACCGATAGGCCAACTCCCCTCCCCTCATTTGGCCAACCGGGCCCAAGCAAAGGGAGGGGAATTTTGTTGGACAACCATCCTTGCCGCCTAGCCGGAAGACTGTAACAATGAAAAAGTAACCACGCATTTTCAAGACGTTTTTCGGAATTCTCAAATCGTGAAGGCGTATATGGATTTGGTGACTCATCGCTAAAAAGCATTTACGACCGATAAATGTACAACCGCCAATAAGGGGTTGGCCAAAATTGGGGCAGCATCGGATCACTGTCGCTGATCGCCGCTGCGATATTAAACTGTCTATTTATAACCGAACCGGCCACTTCATCAAGCCCAAAAAACCGATGAACCAGAAAATAAAATATGACCTAATCATTGCCGGGGCTGGCAGTGCTGGAATGCCCTGCGCCATTTTGGCTGCTGAGCAAGGGGCCAACGTGCTGGTCATCGAAAAAAGCGATCAAGTGGGCGGAACCCTCCACCTCTCGGCCGGCCACTTGAGCGCGGGGGGCACGCGCCGCCAACGGGCCATGCACATCGATGACTCGCCCGATCAGCACTATGCAGATGTGATGCGCGTATGCCGCCACACTGCTGATCCCAAGCTTTTGCGCCTTGCCGTGGACGAAGCTCCGCACACCCTAGATTGGCTCGATGATCTGGGTTTTGCGTTTGATCCCACTACTCCCAAACTGGTTTTTGGCCATGTGCCTTATCAGACTCCACGCACTTATTGGGGAACCGAGCGGGCCTTCTCCATTTTTAAAGTACTCAAACCGCTGTGGGACCGGTACGTGGATTCGGGCCAGATCACCGTCAAGCTGGGCCATGCCATGCAAAGCTTGGTAGTTGACAATGACCGGGTGATAGGATTAGTTGCCGATAAAAATGGCGAAAATATTACTTTTGTAGGTAAAAATGTGGTATTGACTACGGGTGGTTACGCGGCCAATCCCGCTTTTTTTGCCAAAGTCCATCCCCAGCGCCCCCGGTTGCTCAGCACCGCCGCCCTTACTTCCACCGGGGATGGCATCATGGTGGCCCAACAAGTGGGCGGCGTGTTTCGCGGGGCCGAGCAACATATCTCGAGTTTGGGGGGCATCGAGGCCGAACCTGGCTCGGGCCGAGTAGACTATTGGACACTTTGGGGGATGTTTTTCACGGCCAAATACCGCCCACCCCGTGAGATCTATGTCAATGCCAACGGCCAACGGTTTCTAAATGAAGACGAATTGGATCCAGATGCCCGCGAGCGCATCATTGCCCAACAACCCGGTGAACGCTTTTGGGCCATTTTTGACGATGCCTCCATCGACAAAGGCGATGGCTTGATCCGGGATTGGGACGGCGACCAGATCCGGGCGGCGGCCCAATCCGAAAAATTCGCTTGGCGGGCCAATACCCTGGCCGAATTGGCCGGCAAGACAGGGCTGCCCGCCAAGGCCCTGCAAATAACCGTGGCCGAATACAACCAAGCCGTAGGTCGGCGCACCGACCCAGCTTTTGGCCGCCACACACTGGCCGATCCGATTGCCCAAGCCCCATTTTATGCCTTGCTGACCTACACCTCTTCGCTCATCAGTTTTGGGGGCCTCCACGTGGATGAGCACCTACAAGTGTTGGACGCACAAGGGCTGCCCATCACAGGCTTGTACGCTGCCGGGGAAATCTTGGGGGCCGGGGCCACCAGCGGCAATGCTTTTTGTGGTGGAATGTTGATCACCCCTGCGTTGAGCTTTGGGCGGATCCTGGGCCGCCAATTGGGCAAACAGGTCGGCGAAATTTAGCGGGTAGTCCGGTGTCCCAGTTGCTGTTTTACCCACCAAGCCGCGTTGATCCACCGGGGCAGGTGATTGTAACTGATTTTGCAAAAGGGCACCGGCTCTGCCCCAAAACTGCGGTAGAAACTGACAATTTCAGGTAATTCGGGGCTTTCAAAATCAAAGATCAAGGGCTGGCCCGCTGATCGTTGAAACTGCTGATCAAGCAGCCAAGTCCGGCCATTGGCCCGCCGGGCATGATCAAAAGCAGCATTGAAAAGATAAATAATTTTACTGCCAGTT
>Ga0105045_10001230_pt1 | contig 20735 bp, 23 predicted proteins | sample MAT02_FD_78089 | JGI IMG/M metagenome (GOLD analysis project Ga0105045, IMG submission 78089) | Freshwater microbial communities from Lake Fryxell liftoff mats and glacier meltwater in Antarctica - MAT-02 (megahit assembly) | ecosystem: Environmental > Aquatic > Freshwater > Ice > Liftoff... | reverse complement strand
GTTGAAAGACGCTCCAAGTCCTTCCAACAAAATTTCGCGCTTTATTTTGAGCTTGTCAATCTCGCGCTGTAGATCAGCGGCTGAATTGATGTGATAAGGTTTATTCATCTCCGTAAATTTCTTTCAATGCCAAATTCATTATTACTGTACTCACCATCTTTTTCGCCGACACCCACCAGATAATTAATATTACCAAAAAGATGCCCGCTGTGGCTAAATAACCGAGTGCCACGCTTTCAAGCAGTAACGACAAGTAACTGGCAAGGGCTATGGCGAGCATAGCCAAAAGTATGCTCGCCAATGCCAAACTTACCAACCACCGTGTGATACTGCTACCGTAGCGCATCGCCTTTTTTGCGGAGATCAATTTTACTCTTTCGAGCTCATTGTCCAGTAGCATTTTAGCGGTTGTGCTTTGTTCATTAAATATTTCATGTAGCAAATTCATTCAGCTCGGCTATTTTAATTTATTAATAGCTATTTACTTTGTTCTGCGTCTTGTTGGCCATCTCTTTTGCAGTGTCAGCCGCATCTTTAACCGACTCAGAAGCCGACGATACTTTGGTTTTTAAGTTTTCGTAAGCTTTTTGCACTTTTTCTTCAATTGTAGATTCAAGTTCACCGGCTTTACTTGCTAGTTTCTTGCGCATGTCTTTTCCATTCTTGCTGTTAAGGTAAAGACCGGCACTTACCCCTATAGCGGCTCCCAAAAGGAAGGTTAGTGCACTTGTGTTATTCGAACTCATGATTATTTTTTTTTTAATTTTTAATTTAGACCGACCACTTTGATCGGTCTTCCAAGTTTTATCCTCGGTCATTGTCGTTCAATCGAACTTTCAATTCGTCGTATTCCTTTTTAGTGTTGTCCTCTAACTTTTCATAGTTTTCGTCCAGCCAATTCATACTTTTTTTCCAACTATTTTCCATGTCGTCTCCTGATCCTTGTATAACTTCGCCAGTGTTAGCGGCGCTTCGATCTAACCAAGTTTCGATATTGTCTATTTGAGCGTTGGCTTCTTGATTGAATTCGTCCGTTCCATTTTTGAATTTGGTTTTCGCCAATTCGTAACGATCATCCATTTGTTCGTGGCGCATTTTCATGTCTTCGCTCATGTCGGCGCTATTCGACTCTAAGCGATCTTTGAGTGTTACATGTCTGCGGTCAGTAGCATCCCAATCTGCCAATGTTCCGTTGTTTACGTCGTTGTCCACGCTATCTAAAAAGGTATTCATGTCAGACATTGCCTGGTCGTGATTGACTTTGTTCTGATCGGTGCAGGAAGCTAGGCTCATTACTGCTCCTAAAGCGATGATAAGTTGTGATTTCATTTTTGTTATTTTAAAGTTTGTAACACCTTTAAGACAAATGAAACGCCAGAAATATATTCAATCTTTGGGAACTTGTAATCGTTTGATAACTATGTTCTTGGAATTTAAAAATAACGATCTTCAAAACGTTGGTCCATGCATTATGTGGAAGTAATTCCACACCTTGGGTAAGAATGGTGGGACTCGGCGACGGCTCGTTATTCGTTCTCCGAGTTGGTCGGAGCCGGCGTTTTCTCAGCGTTGTTCTGAATTTTGAGAACGGTGTCGTTGAGTTTTTGCCCTCCTTTTATTCCGAAGTCCAGGGTACGTATTGGGAACGGGATTAAAATATCGTTGGCGTCGAAAGCGGCCTTGAGACGCATCACCATTTCACTTCTTCCTTCGAGATAGCTGGCGTGATTCGTGTCCTCGAGCCAGAGCAAAGCCATGTAATTGATGCTGCTGTCGCCGAAGCCGGTGAACCAAAATTTTATATCCTTCGTTTTATCCCGTTTGGGAACTTCCGAGAGGGCTTTAATACTCACTTCCTGAACTTTCTTTAAATCGTCGCCGTACGAAATCCCGCCTTCGAGCACCACACGACGCATACCTGTGCGGCTGAGATTGATAATAACATTGTAGAGTACTTCTTTATTGGGAATTATAATGGTTTCACCGTTTAAGCCTGTGAGAAAGGTGGCTCTTAGGTTCACTTCAGTTACATAACCCATTTGGTCTCTTGTCTCTACCAAATCTCCAATTTGTATGGGCTTTCGGAAGGCCATAATCACACTGGCCAAGAAGTTTGCCGTAGTTTCCTGAAATGCTAAACCGATTGCTAAACCAGCAATACCCGCACCGGCCAAGAGTGAAGTCACTGCTTGATTTAGTTGAAGTACGCTTAGGGCGACAAATATCCCGATGATGAAGATAATTGCAAAAACAAAAGTTCCTGCAAGCCTTATCAAAGTATCATTCCTGTTTAACTTAGATTCTATTTTGGAGATTCCCTTTCGTGCCAGCCGAGCTATGAAATAGAAGAAAAGAATTACCAAAACGGCAACCAAAAAATTAGGAACCATTGAAACGATATCGTCACTCCAACCAACGAGTTTGTTCTTAACTAAATCTGCGGCTTTTTCGAAATCGGTAATTACAGCATTAGGCATGGTGTGACTCGAGTATTTAGGTTTCGCAAGATAAGTTATTAGCTCCAAGCCACGTGCAATCCATAGATCTTAGCTAATGGCAATATGGTGGCGGCTTAATTTGCTTCCATTTGCAATAGGAAGCGATATGGTAAGTGTAGAACCCATCCCTACAGCACTTTCTACTTCTACATAACCGTTATGCTCGGATACGATGGTTTGTGCGGTAGTAAGCCCAAGGCCAATACCATTCTTCTTTTGAGTGAAAAATGGATCAAAGAGTCGTTCTTGAGCAATCTCATCCATTCCTGAACCATTGTCTTCAACGTATATGCAGTAGAAGTTATCGTCGAAATAAGTGCCAATAATGACTCTTCCGCTTTTTCCTTCTATCGAATCCAGTGCATTTGACAGCAAATTACTTACAGCAAGATTCATTCGCGTATTATTGGCTTGAATGAAGGTTTGCTCCGTTTCAATATCGAGCAGAATGTCGACTTCTAAGAGTTGCGCTCTATCGGCTGCAAATTCGAAAGCCCTTTTTACCAAGTCATTGAGGTCAAGATGCTGTTTCTTCGTTGCAACATTTTCTGAAGCAGAAAGAAGCTCTGAGATTAAATTGTTAATCCGCGTAGTGCAACGCTCAATAATCTCAGTGTAGAGTAGTGAATCAGAGCGTTCTCGCAAATCTTCTTTTAGTTGCTCAACAGATAGACCAATCGTAGTGAGCGGATTTCGAATTTCGTGTGCCAAGGTTCGCGCCAATCGATAGGTTTCAGAAACCCGATTGGCTTTCGATTCAATCTCGGCGAGCCGCGCTGAACGGGTAATGTTTTTCAACGTCCCGTGGTAGCCGTTAATTTTTAATTTTCGCCTTCCCTTTTCCAAAAATGTATCGCGAATTACCGAGATAGATAATTTGCCGGTAAATCGACTTTTGCGGTTTTGTCTGGAAAGTCGAAGAATTGCTTCGATGGTGTCATTTTTTAAAAGGGAACATCGAATTGTTTCGAATTCTTCAGGCCTACGAAGCAGCCTACTGAAAGAACCACCGAGCCAGTCTTCATCGGCAAAACCGAACAAGTCAGAGAATATGTGGTTTGCCGCTTGTATTTGAAAATCGGCGTTTAAAAAGAAGGAAGCGTCGACTGAATTGTTGAACAATGAAATATAACGCTGTTCTTGATTTACCAAATCGATTTGAAGCTCGGAACTCTTCATGGCATACCGGACGCTATTGTGCAAACTCGGCGCTGTAATCCGCGAAAGGACCAGGAAATCGGAAGCATATCTTTTAATGACGTTCATCAATTCGCCGTCAATGGTATTGTTTACAATGCAGATTACAGGTCTGGGATCAAATCTGCTTAAAACACTTGATAAACGTTTTGTGAAGGTATCGTCAACCGGCGATGTGTCAACCATAGCCACGTCCGAATCAGGAATAGTCGTGTTCGATGGATCGAGGTGTTCGAAACTGTATTGGCCCGGATAGATTTGTTCGGCCATTGATTGAAAGTGTGCCGGAAGATCTTTGTTTGGCGACATAACTAGGACGACTAACCCCATGGCCTACAAATCGAAAGAACGGAGTTTATTGTAAAGCGTTTTACGATCGATATCGAGAATGCGCGCCGCTAGCGATTTATTATTGCCGGTTTTATTGAGCACGTCTATTATTCGTTCTCGTTCGGCGTGGTGGGCCGCCTCTTTCAAGGAGTCAGGGCTGTGTGCGGAGCCGCCTTGTTGGTTATAAACTATCTCTTCGGGCAGCACATCCACCGATATCATATCGCCGCTTGCCATAAGAACAGAGCGTTTTACAATATTGCGCAGTTCGCGCAGGTTGCCCGGCCATTGGTATTTCAAAAGCTTGTCCATTGCTTCGTCGTCGAACCCTTGTATTTTCTTGTCTAATTGGGCATTTGCGTAAATCACAAATCGATCAATAAACAGTGGTATGTCTTCCCGACGATTGCGCAGGGACCCGAGGGTTATATTGAATTCATTTAGGCGGTAGAACAGGTCTTCTCTAAATTCACCGCTCTCCATGCTCTCTTTTAAATTTTCGTTTGTGGCGGCGATTATGCGCACATCAACGCTTATATCATTTGAACCTCCAACACGTGTAAATTTCTGCTCTTGTAGCACGCGCAGCAATTTCAATTGCACTTCGTAGCTCAAATTACCAATTTCATCCAGAAATAAAGTCCCACCATCTGCAAGTTTAAACTTGCCGTCGCGGGAATTTAATGCACCTGTAAAAGAACCTTTTTCGTGTCCAAAAAATTCGCTGGCAGCTATGTCCTTTGGCAAGGCTCCGCAGTCTATAGCTATAAATGGCTTTTCGGCTCGTGCGCTCAGACGATGAATTTCTTTTGCTACGTATTCTTTTCCAGTTCCCGTTTCGCCAAAAAGCATGACAGAAAGCCCTGTCGGGGCAACAATACTAAGATTTTTAAATACATCTTTTCCGTTTGGGCTAATTCCCACGAGGTATTCCGAAGTGTCGGACTTTACAGATGGCTGAGTGGCACTTTTTTTCTCGGCGTTCCCAGCATTTACTTGCTTTGGAGTATTTTCAGGCCCAGCGTTTAATGCCTGATTGATAAGGTTGAAAAGCTCCTCTGGGAACAGCGGCTTCGAAATATAATCGTAAGCTCCAAATTTTATTACTTCCACCGCCATTCGGATGTCGGAATACCCCGTCATGATAATGACTTTAGAATTGGGATCGAGTCCTTTGATGTCTTTTAATAATTCCAAGCCGCTGCGGTCGGGCAGGCGGAAATCGGAAATTATGAGATCAAAGGATCCGCCTTTTAGCTCTCTCATGCCATCGTTGGCTGATAGCGTAGTCGTAACTTTGAAACCCTTTCGAGTGAGAAACCTATCTAATAATTGGCAGATTTCTATTTCGTCGTCTATGATTAAGATTTTTGACATATTCTATAAGGTGTGGAATTTTTTCTACAAGTGGGATTATCAATTCCCCAAAGTTATACTTTTAAGAATTTGCTGTTTACTGAATGGTTTTTCAATTAAGCATTTTATGCCCCTGTTGTGCACAAGTTGCCGCATATCATGGTCTTTCTGCGCCGTAATTACCGTCACCTGAGAAGTGTAATCCTGGGAGAGAATATCGGGGAGAAGGTTCAGCCCGAATTCCCCATTGAGATTGAGATCCAAAAAAATAAAGTCGAAATCATGATCTTTCAATGCAGTTCTCGCTGCCTTTAAGTTCGATGAATAATGAACGTCATAACCTGCATTAGTGAGCATCATTTTCATCAGCATGCCGATATCTGCTTCGTCATCAACGACTAAAACTTTTTTCATAGCATCTTTTCCTTCTCAATTTTTGTTCCACCCTGCGTGTGCGCGCCAAAAATTACAGGCATTGACCCTTCTGGGCAAAATTGCGAACATCGATTGGCATAAATATCGCAATTGCCGATCGCATGAAAAAGAAATACATCTGGTTAGTTGCAATCGCTGCGCTACTTATAGGTCTGCATATTGCGCTCCCTTTCTTGATCAAAAATAGGCTAAATAAGGCCCTGAATAACATCGACGGTTATTCTGGCCATGTTGATAGAGTAGGAGTTAACCTTTTTCGGGGAGGAATGCAGGTTTACGAACTTTTCATTTACGAGAAAGCCAGCTTAGACACTACTATACCGATCGTAGATCTTCAGAAACTCGATTTCTCTTTAGAATGGAAGTCGCTCTTCAAAGGACGATTTGTAGGCGAAGCATACTTAGATAGTCTCATTGTAAATTTTACGCGGAGAAATGATGCTGCTCTTGAAGATACCACTAAGGGGCGAGATTATTTGCTGGAGCAAATTCGACAATTAAATCCCATTACTCTCAATGTCTTCGAGATTCGCGGAGGAGAGATAGCCTTCAAAGACCCTTCGAGTGAACCAGCAATAGACGTTCGCTTAAAAAGAATTTGGCTGCGCGCAGAGAACATTGGAAATGTGGAAGATCCGAATAATAAACTACCGGGTACGCTCAAGATCGACGCCGATGGGGGAAATCAGGGTGTATTTAAACTCAGATCAGATGTAAATGTGCTAAAGGAAATTCCGGAGTTCGACCTAGACTTCGAATTAGTGGGTATGGACATCACTAAATTTAACGATGTGCTGGAATCAAGGGCTGGTTTCGATCTCCAGGCTGGTCGCTTGTCACTTTATACGGAGTTGCAACATATTGACGGCAAAATAGAAGGTTATGTCAAACCAATCATTACCGATCTGCAAGTTACGGGTCGCGATACTTCTGAAGGAATTTTAAGAAAAGCTTATGAGGGTGTGGTCCAACTGGGATCAAATATCTTGGAGAACAATAAGGAAGATCAAATTGCGACAGAATTGCCAATTTCCGGCACGATCGAAACAGCCGGAACGCAGACTTGGACAGCCATTTGGAATTTATTTGAGAATGCCTTCATCGACGCTTACGAGCGGCAACTTAACTATACTTTAAGTTTTCCAGGCGGAAACGTGGATTCGAAGGAAGCAAAGAAGGCCAAAAGGAAGGAGAAAAAAGAAAAGAAGAAGGAGTAGAGTTAAGCCATCTGTTTTTAGGATGGTAGGAGAAAAATTGGGTCAAAAATTTATATTTAATACTCTTTATTCCTTCATGATCTGGGCTCCGCTCGAAGGCCCGCTTCGGATTATCAAATTTCAGCGGTGCACCAAGCTCTGCCGAGATTGTTAAAGTTCTGATCAGTTCGAGTATTTCATCATTTTGAGAATAAAACTTTTATCGATTCCCTATTTCAGCCGTCACCAGTCTCCTATCTCAAAATAACCAAAAAAAACCAGCCCTCAGGCTGGTTGATTACTAGTTCAGTAGATGTGCTATGACATCGCATTTGTGATTAGCGATATCACAAGTACGATGATCAAAATGTAGAATAAAATTTTGGCAATGCCAGCGAAGCCGCTGGCGATTCCACCAAAGCCGAGAACGGCGAACACGAGAGCCAATACGGCGCAAACGATAATCCAGTATAACATGAGTTTAAGTTTTTTGGTTTGTCTATATCACGTCAATTGTGATGCCGAGTGTCTAACGAATTTTTTCATGTCCAGATTGAAATTTCGATTCAGTTCATGTACTTGATAATCAACATTTTAAAATTATTTAAAGCATTATTATCTATTTATCTTTCGCTGAGCATTGACGATACTTTTATACACCCTATCAAATATTGTAGAAATTATTTCCCAATGAATTTGCCGCAGCCTTTTAGATGCCAAAAAATTTTGCCATTGACCGCGCTTTTTTGAACGCGAGTCATTCACATTTTTGGAGGTATGAAATGTGCTATGTTCGCATCAAACTAAAAAATTGAGAAACATTAAGAAATTGAGACTTCCGAGTTGGCTGCGGCAATCAGTAGAATTGGCAAAGAGCACCGCGAAAATTTGGAATCGAAGCGACCCATGGAGGCTCAGCGCAGTTGTGGCGTACTACGCCTTGCTGTCCTTGCCAGGCTTGCTTGTGGTTGTAATAAGAATCGTAAGTGGCATCTGGGATCAACAGGAAGTGGAGGGTCAGCTAAGTCAGGAATTTTCACAAACGATGGGTCCCGACACCGCTCAAACCGTGGAGGATATGATAGAAAATTCGCGAACGGCCGGTAAAAACTGGATCACCACGATAATAGGCATTGGCAGTTTGGTATTCGGTGCCACCGGCGTATTTTACCATTTGCAGATTAGCCTAAATAGTGTTTGGAATATCTCTGACGATTCTAACGCAGGCTTTAAAGCCGTTGTCATCGATCGCCTGGTGAGCTTTGGATTTGTTGTAGCCATGGGTTTCTTATTTCTCGTAAGCTTTATTGTCACCGCCGTGTTAAGTGCAATAAGTTTCAGGTTGAAGTTACTTTTTCCAGATTTAGTAGTCATACTGGTTCAGGCACTCGATTTTGTAGTCGGTATAGCCGTAATAGGATTTATGTTTACGCTGCTTTTTCGCTTTTTACCCCACGCCCGCGCGCCTTGGAAGGCTTTGCGTATAGGGGCGTTGATCACGGCTGTCTTATTTGCAGTCGGCAAGGCTTTAATCGGTGTGTATTTCGGCCATGCCGAGCCGGGTTCCACCTACGGAGCAGCTGGTTCGCTCATTCTTATTCTCCTTTGGGTTTCATACGCCAGTTTGATCTTATTCTTCGGGGCGGCCTTTATCCGTGCTTATTGCGAAAAATATTACGAACCCATTCGTCCGTCCCTGTTGGGTAGAAAAGTGCCCGATAAAGAACTCGATGAGATGCCTGGGAAAACGGCTTAGAAATTTTGACTAACTGATTTTTCTACCACTATTATTTCCGACCTATTTTCAATTTCGATCAACGGGAGAACCCTCGCGACTCTGAGCTGTTCTAGACTCCGCTCAAATACCGACGCTCGAACACCAACGATCGATGAAAGCCGCTTGGACACCTTCGTTTGGAATAGACATGGGGCCGCTTCGTTTTGCCCGGAAGTGTAAGAAACGTGTCTGACCGTACTTGCAGATTTCTCCAAAATAAAAAACCCCGAAGTTGTGACTTCGGGGCAAAAATATACTGTGATTCTATTCTCAGTCGTAGTTCCCGATGCGTATTGCAGCAAAAACCTGAATGTATCGATTGCGGGCATCGCCCAGCAATAATTCAGATCGGTCGGAATCCTGGACATCCTGGAGACCTATGTTGTAGCGAGCACCGATTTGTAGCGCCTTCAAATTTACTGCAGCTCCGAAACCTATCCCATAATCGATCGATTTGAAATCGTCGTTGTCGAGATCTTCTTCTGCATCTCCGAAATCTCCTTCTGTTGAGATCTTAGAGTTGGTAAGGAAAGCAATGTATGGCCCACCGTGCAGTTCGAATGCCGACCCGAGTTTGACCACTGCCATAATGGGGATATCAACGTAATTGAGATTAAGATCAATTTCGCCTCGCGCGTTTCCGATTAGCGTTTGGAAATTATACTCCGCTAAGGATCCTTTCGTGCTGTACAGAACTTCGGGTTGGATTCCGAACCCATCAGAGATTGGAAGATAAACAAAAGCTCCGAAATGATAGCCAAATCGGCCATTTTCATCTTCTACGTCATCAATGTTGAGTGTAGATAAGTTCAGTCCGGCTTTGACGCCTAAGTACTGAGCTTGTGTAACTCCACAAACCAAAACACTGGCGAGGAGCAAGGTAATAATACGTTTTTTCATAGTAACAGTTTTAAAGTTTAAAGTAATAGAAATGCAGCTGGCCTAAAGGCAGCTGCATTCTACGTTTCATAGCAAGTGTTAGAATTTACAGTTTGTCAATCCAAGTTTTTAACTTGTCCTTCGACTCTCCAGTCGACTTTTGAATTCGGCCGAGAAGTTCATCTTCCTTTCCTTCCACGTACTTCAAGTCGTCGTCGGTTAGGTCAGCATATTGCTGCTTTAGTTTGCCTTTGATGACATTCCAATTTCCTTTTATTTTTTCTTCAGTTGCACTCATGATTTTTGATTTTTAAAGTTTCACAATACACTTTGAAAACATAATGCCGAAGAGTTTAGAAATAAATAATGCGTTGATTTTCAGTAAATATTCTCGGTTATTCATAAAGTTCGAGCCCGAAAGTTGTGGACAACTATGCCCAGCTGGGGAAGGAGTTTCCCGATCATACGCTCAAGCGAGTGCTTGCAGCGTAAAATCCCTAAGAGCTGTTGAAGGCATTGTAGGAGTTTCTTCCATGCGATCATCGACCAAAATGGAGAACTTTGGTGATTGCCGCATGATTTGGCGTAAAAAGAGTAATGAAGCGAAACACTCTAAGACATTTCGTTTTAATCGGATTGTAATTTCGACTGCTGTTGGAATGCTCTTTGCGATATATTTTTCAAAAATGTAAAACGTAAACCAAATAGATATGGCGACTAAAGAATTGACAAAGACGAATGGTTTAGCTACTAAAGCAACCCTTCGCAACCATTTGAACTTAGATACGAAGAAGATGACTACGCTGTCTAAAGAACTCAATGGCTTGCTTTCGGACTACCACATGTTCTATCAAAATCTCAGAGGTTTTCATTGGAATGTTAAGGGAGGGGATTTCTTCGATCTCCACGAAAAGTTTGAAGAACTCTACGACAACGTGAATGAACACATTGATGTACTCGCCGAACGTATCGTAACCATAGGCTTTAATCCGCTCCACACATTTGAAGACTTTTTGAAGATTTCAATCCATAAATCCCATCGGGATGTTTCTATCGGCGATGAATGCTTGAAACATGTTCTTAATGATTTGGGAATTCTAATAAGCACACATCGCGATCTAGCTGGAAATGCAGCCACTGCAGAAGACATCGTGACAGCCGATATGTTGACCAAATTTGCCACAGAGCTTGAGAAAAAGCTCTGGATGTTTACGCAATTTTCGAAATAGCCGTGAGCCTGCACAATATGACAACCCTAAGCCAGGTGATGAAATCGCTTGCTGCGAAAGGAGTTAGAGAGTCCTTCGTACTAAGCGAAGACGGAAAGGCGCTCAGGCATCCCGAAGGCGATTTCCCGTATCCACCCGAACTCTTAGAGATCGTAAAAACATATCGCTTCGAAGGTAATTCTGATCCAAGTGACGAGTCGGCGCTCTTCCATCTCAGAACGAGCGATGGAAAGGAAGGCTTAATGATTACAACCTATGGCACCTACGCGAGCGAAGACAGTTCAAAATTCAATGAATTTATTGTCGCCGTTCCAGCGAACGAGCAATAACGATTTAGAATTTCAGATAAAAGCCCCGCTGATTAAGGTATCGACGGGGCTTCTCTATATCTAAGTTTGGCGTATAATTTTAGATCGGTAGCACTTGCCACACCACCGTTACTTGTTTACTTAGTTCTTGCTCTTGGGGGTTGAGCTCCAAATCAGAACTATCGCCCGAAGTTTCGGCCTTCATCATATAGTTGCGCACTAGCGGTCCTGGAGCGTATTCATTCACTTCATACGAAATCTCAAGTACCTGGCCCAATTTCAAGTCAAGTCCGGCGCCTAGCGCGGTGGCATTGGCTTTAGCATCTTGTACCGCCCTTTTCATGGCTTCGTCCGGGAGTGCTTCTTTTTGCTTTTCACTCAGCTCATAGCGCAATGAATAGCCAAAATTGAAGGCGTCGTTTGCCATTACGCCGCTGATCGATTGAAGGGTCTTGGTATTGTTTTCCGTTTTCACCAGGGCTTGTATGTTACCTTCAAACCCCTTCAAAATCCTTTTACCTGAATCGTATTCGTAATTTTCGGAGATGCGCAGTCCATTGGAATAAATCAACTTCTCGTCGATACCTGCTTTTACAAGTGCAGCCTTTAGCCGCTTGAAGCTGGCCATCAATTCGTCGCTGCAAGCGGAATACGAATCGTTTTTTACGGTGATTGGAATGTCGACTACCATCACTTCGGGGACTGCTTTCACAGTGGCTTGGCCGCTAACTCTTATTACTCCCGGAGTGTCTTGAGCGCTCATTAAGTTTGGAGTAATGAGTAGGGGAGCTGCAGCAAATGCCAAAAGGGATGGGCGAAAATTGCGGGCAAGCGCGCGCAATTGCATGCGGATGTTCATTTGATTTTAGATTAGGATTGGACTTATTACAAATATCCGACCGAAAATTAACTTGTTTTAGATGAGCTAATTAGCTAATTAATTTTTTTGACCAAAAGGACTTAAGCTCACAAGATGGCTCAATCATTCAACCGCTTCTTCCGTCCCACGGAAGAATATAAAAGTAACCTGCATCACATCTTCGTTGCAGTGAAGCTCTTTATTTTGAAGCGCGATTTAGAGCTTCTCCCTCACCAATTGAAAATAGTTTCCTTTTTCAGTGGGCTTGTATAGGTAATACACGTAGCCTTCAAATACCTGGATCTCCTTCGGGAAGGGGTGGTGAAGCTTGAAAGGCCGTCCGGTAGCACCGGTACCCGTATCGATCCTTCGCATTACCATACTACCTGCACGATCGTGAACAGCATAAATGACGTTTGAGTAGGGATCCTTTATGAGATTCTGAATAGTTTCACGGGTTAGTTCGGCGTGGTATATCTCCAGGTTATCTATTGGATATCCCAATGCATTGTGTCTGAATAACTTGTGATTCGCATGGTCGAAAACGAACATGGTGTCTTTATTTAAAAATGCTTTGGTGAAGGGAAGTTTTAAATTTCGCTCTACATAGAATCGCCGCAAATATGGGGCAAACGATCGTGCAGGAATTCCGGTTTTTTCGGCCAAAAGCTCGGCTTCTCTCCTTTGACCATAACTGAGCATCGAATAATCATCGTCAATTTTACTGAAATAGGGTTCGTTTCGAATCGATCTCATCAAGGTGTAGCGCTTGGTCACCGGCTCAAAGCGCAGTAAATTTACCTGTGGGAGATAAGGTAGAGAAACAAGATTATAAGTGTAGCTTGAGTCTGCGTAAAAACAGGGCGCTACAAGTTGCAAAAATGCTTCACTATCTATTTGTTCGAAAGCTTCTTTTTCCGATCTCCTTGTCAATTTCCAAACGCTGGATTCGCCAAAAAGGTAGAGTTGGCCGTCGCAGGCGGTAAGCAAAACGCTTACAGAAGCTCGCAAAATTACTTTTGAAACCACTTCACCGCGCACCATGAACACTAAGGCCGCTACGTCATTGGATGGAGTCATTTTAACCGAGTTCAGGCTGAGCTCCGGATGCGACGCCACAATAAGGGTATCTCCCTTAAAGGTGTAATCAAAAATTTGCTCAAGTTCGGGCTTGTAAATGGCTTGTACTTCTTGGCTTTCGCGCACTTCGCTACTCACATATGCCGAAGGGGTAAGATAGGTCTTAAAGGGCATTCGGGTTTGAAACTCGTCGGCAGAAATTGTTTGAGTGTGAAATTTGGGATGGGAGACGATAAGAGATTCTCCGCTTTTTATCTTCAGGGAAAATTTACCGTTGATATCCGTTTTCTGATTGTAATTCCCTACACGCACCACGGCATCTGATAGCGGTTTCAGTGTCTCCCCACTATATATCACACCCTCGAGTGCACTGTCAATTTGAGCATTTGCCAAAAGGCAAATCAAACAGAACAGGACGGAGGACAGGCTCTTGGTAAACATTGGCAAAAAAAAACTCCCCAAGCTATTGCATGGGGAGCCCAAGATAATAATAGGAATGGGTTACTTCCAATTCACAATTTCGCGGGTAGCTTCGTATTCCCCTGCTTCGAGCTTCACTTTTATTTTCTTGAAGGTCTCAATTGTATAGGCCACATCTTCCAAAGTATGCACGGCCGTGGGGATTAAGCGAAGCATGATTACTTCTTTTGGCACCACAGGATAAACGACTATAGAACAAAATATGCCGTGGTTTTCGCGGAGATCCATCGTGATATTAGTCGCTTCTCCGAGCGATCCTTTCAAAAATACGGGCGTAACGGCCGAATTGGTGAGCCCAATATTGAAACCAGCATCTCTGAGGCCTTTTTGCAGGGCATCGGCTATTTCCCAAAGTTTTGCTTTGAACTCGGGACGGTTACGCATCATCTCCAAACGCTTGATTGCTCCCACTACGATGGGCATCGGCAGCGCTTTTGCGAACGTTTGCGATCGCATATTGTAGCGCAAATACTCAATGATGTGCTCTTCTCCAGCTACGAATGCACCAATGGTGGACATCGCTTTAGCGAACGTGCCGAAATAAACGTCTATTTCGTGGTGAACGCCTTGAACATCTCCAGCTCCGCGACCCATCTCGCCGATAGTTCCGAAGCCGTGGGCATCATCTACAAACAATCGGAAATTATACTCCTTCTTGAAAGTGACTATTTCTTTTAATTTACCCTGGTCTCCAGCCATTCCAAACACGCCTTCGGTCACTACCAAAATTCCACCGCCTGTATTTCCAACCCAATTCTTGGCGCGCTCCAATTGCTTGGCAAAGCTGGCCATATCATTGTGCATAAACACAAAGCGTTTACCTTGGTGTAGACGAACTCCATCTACCATACAGGCATGCGACTCAGAGTCGTAGACAATTACGTCGTTGCGGTCCACCAGTGCTTCAATAGCCGACTGGCAACCTTGGTATCCGTAATTCAGCAAAAAGGCATCGTCCTTTTGCATGAAATCTGCCAGGTCGCTTTCGAGCTTTTCGTGCATCGAAGTCTGACCAGACATGATACGGGCTCCCATCGGGTAACCCATACCCCATTCTGCGGCGGCTTCGGCATCTACCTTGCGCACCTCAGGGTGGTTCGATAGCCCCAAATAGTTGTTAATACTCCACACCAGCACTTCTTTTCCGCGAAATTGCATCTTGTTGCTGATGTCGCCTTCTAGTTTTGGAAAAGTAAAGTATCCGTGTGTTTCTTTCGCGTGTTTGCCAAGTGGCCCGCGGTTGCCTTTGATCTTTTCGAAGATATCTTGCATATGTTTATTTAATCGGTTTGCAAAGGTATTCCCTTTTTGACGACTCTCAAAACAGGCTTAAAATAATGCGAACAATCGCCCGTTGTTAAGTAGCGTTAATCATTTTTTCGATCGTCGTAACAATGCTATCTTTGCGCGATATTTTTTAATATTCAGTTTGAGACTTCTCGCCTTTTTTGCCCTTATTTTCGTTTTTGGTGCCTGCTCGGAGTACACCAAGGTTCTGAAAAGTACCGACGTGGAGCTTAAGTATTCCAAAGCCAAGGAATATTATGATGCGGGCGAATACCAAAAGGCGCTTTCGCTATTTGACGAGCTTGGTACCTTATTTCGCGGCACAGCGAGAAGCGAAGAAGTGCATTACTACATTGCCAACTGTCACTTTAAAATTAAGGATTACTATTTTGCGAACTATTATTATAAGAATTTCGCGAAATCCTACCCCGCTAGCGATAAAGCCGAAGAAGCCTTTTTCCGAAGCGCTTATTGTAGCTATCTGAACAGTCCGAAGACGAGTCTCGACCAAAGCGATACAGACCAAGCTATTAGTGAATTTCAGCTTTTTCTCGATCGTTTTCCCACCACCGCTCTTAAAGATAGCACCAATACCATGATTGCCGAACTCCGACTAAAATTGGAGAAAAAGGCATTCGACAACGCTAAATTGTATTACACCACCGAGAATTATAAAAGCGCAGCCGTAGCCTTGAAGAATATGCTGCGCGACTTTCCGGACAGTCCACACCGCGAAGAGATCGAATTTTTGGTAGTGAAAAGCTCTTATCTATTGGCTATAAAGAGCATTGACACGAAAAAAGAAGAGCGACTCAACGATACTATCGAGAATTACCATAAATTTGTAGACTCTTACGGAGAAAGTGCCTACGTTAAAGAAGCTGAAGTTTTTTACGCCAACGCGGTTCGAGAGCTTCAGAAAATGAAATTTTAATCAGCCCACATGAATTTTAAGAACACCACCGCTTCACGCTCTACCGAAACACGCGATGTGAAATTGCTTGAGAAGAACACTGGCAATATTTACCAGTCTATCGCAATTCTTTCAAAACGCGCCAATCAAATTGGTCAGGAATTGAAAGAAGAACTCAGCTCTAAACTTCAGGAGTTTGCCACTACGCAAGACAATTTGGAAGAAGTGTTTGAAAATCGGGAGCAAATTGAGATTTCGAAATTTTACGAGCGCCTTCCAAAGCCGCATGCCATAGCCTTACAAGAGATGCTCGATGACGAAATCTACGTTCGCAGAATAGAGCCTGTTGAAGAGCCCAAAGCAGAATAATTTATGAACTTGCTCCGAGGCAAGCGTGTACTTTTAGGCGTTACCGCCAGCATAGCCGCTTACAAAGCGGCTTTTATCGTTAGGGAACTTGTGAAACTCGGCGCCGAAGTACAGGTGATTCTTACCCCGTCGGCACGCGATTTTGTAACTCCGCTCACCCTGGGCACCCTAAGTAAAAAGCCCGTACTCGACGCTTTAATAGCCGACAAGGATCTGGGTACTTGGAATAATCACGTCGAGCTTGGCCTCTGGGCCGACTTATACCTCATCGCTCCAGCTTCGGCTAATACCTTGGCGAAGATGGCAACGGGAGCTTCTGATAATTTACTTTTAACTGTTTATCTGAGCGCGCGCTGTCCGGTTTACTTTGCTCCGGCCATGGATCTCGATATGCACGATCATGCTGCAAACCAGGCAAATATAGCTTTATTAGAGTCGCGTGGTAATATCCAAATTCCTTCGGCGAGTGGCGCACTGGCAAGCGGCCTAGAAGGTCGAGGGCGCTTAGAAGAGCCCGATGAAATAGTACGGTTCATTAATAGCCATCTGAGTTCAACAGCCCCTTTAGCAGGAAAGAAAGTGTTGATTACCGCCGGGCCCACCCGCGAAGCCATTGACCCGGTGCGCTACCTGAGCAACCACAGTTCTGGTAAAATGGGTTACGCCATTGCCGAAGCTGCACGCGGAATGGGAGCGCAAGTTACCCTCATCAGCGGCCCGGTTTCAATCGTCGCTCCAAGAGGTATAGATGTGATACACGTGCAATCGGCTCAGGAAATGTACGATGCCACTTTGGCGCACTTCGCAGAAGCGCATTGCGCCATCCTTTCGGCGGCAGTAGCCGATTTTCGACCAAAAGCCGTGGCGACAGAGAAGATTAAAAAGGATCTGGCCAAAACTGTCATTGATCTTGAAGAAACGCAGGATATCTTAAAAAAATTGGGTGAAATCAAAGCCCATCAATTCCTTATTGGCTTCGCTTTAGAAACAGAGAATGAAGTGGAGAACGCCCGCAAGAAGCTTGTGAAGAAAAACTGCGACCTTATTGTGCTTAACTCCACCCGCGACGCAGGAGCAACTTTCGGCTTTGATACGAATAAAGTTACCTTTGTAACCCACAATAAAACCGAAGTAATGGAGTTAAAATCAAAAGCCGAAGTGGCAAAAGATATTATAACCTACCTTTCGGAACAGCTTAAATGAAACACTGTCTACTCTCCATACTTGCGCTAATTTGCCTGTCATTGCCCACCCATGCGCAGGAAATTAATTGTCAGGTCGACGTAATATACCCCCAGGTGCAAGGCGTAAACCCCGCCATTTTTGAGCAGATGAGGGAAGATATTTATGAGTTCATGAATAATCGCCGGTGGACTACCGATTTATTCAGCATCGAAGAGCGTATAGATTGCAGTATGATTGTGCAGATCACGGAAGGTCGTGCCACTTCAAATACCTATGTCGCCGAAATACAAATAATCAGTACCAGGCCTGTGCTCAACAGCGATTACGAATCGCCTATCATGAATATCCGCGATGGGAGCGTAGTATTCGAGTACTTCCAAAATACGCAGTATAATTTCAATCCAGATCAGTTCAGCAATAACTTGGTTTCCGTTTTGGCTTTTTACGCGTACATGATCATTGGTTATGACTATGACACCTTCAGTCCGAAAGGAGGAACACAATACTTTCAGCAAGCTCAGCGTATCGTTCAAGCCGCTCAGGTTTCCAATGCCCCCGGTTGGAAGGCTTTTGAAGGCGACAAAAATCGATTTTGGTTAGTGCAGGATATGCTTCACAAAACGTTTGAACCACTCCGTGAGACTTTTTACACCTACCACCGATCGGGGCTGGATATTATGAGCGATAAAACCGTTCAAGGGCGCCAGCAGATTTTATCAAGTCTTGAAAATTTTAATAGCATTCATCAGATCAAGCCGCTCTCCTACAACACGCAGCAATTCTTTCTTGCGAAAAGCGACGAATTGGTCAATATTTTCAAAGAAGCACCAGCTCCCGAGCGCAACCAAGCCTATGAATTGCTTGTGAAGGTAGATCCGGGCAATCTGCCAAAATACGAACGGATGCAAAAGGGCAAATAAAGCTCTTCTATGCCCAAGCGTGAAATGATTGCGCAAATTGCTTAAAAACTCTGCCTAGCTTTTCGTAATCTTTGCGGTATGCTGAGCCAGCTTTCTATTTCCAATTACGCCCTTATCGAGTCGCTTGATATTCAGCTCGAAGCAGGCTTAAATATGTTAACAGGCGAAACCGGAAGTGGGAAATCAATCGTTTTGGGAGCCATTGGGCTTATCATCGGCGACAGAGCAGATATCCGCGTAGTGCAAGAAGGGCAGGTAAAGTGCATAGTGGAAGGAACCTTCACCCAATTGGCCGATGAGACCAAGGCTTTTTTCGATGCAAATGACCTGGATTTTGAAGGCTCCGCAACCCTGCGACGCGAAATTACAGCCAATGGGAAATCGCGTGCTTTTATAAACGATACGCCGGTTAATCTTCAAGAATTAAAGGAGTTGGGTATGATGCTCATCGATATTCACTCGCAGCATCAAACAATTCAGATTAACGATCCTGGTTTTCAACTCAAGATGCTCGATCAATATGCCAACAGCGATTCGCTCTTGAAGTCATATCGCGCGCATCATAAAGATTTTAAGCGCATCAATTCCGCCATTCAAGAACTGGAGAAGCGGCGCCAAGATGCCCTGCACGAAAGCGAGTTTGTGGCTTTCCAGCTCCAAGAACTTAGCGCAGCTAGACTTTCTGGTATTGATGAGCAGCTTTTGGAAGAAGAATACCAAGGTCTGGCTCATGCGGAGCAAATACGCGAAGTGCTCGAAGGTAATCTTCAGCTCTTATCGGAAGGCGAGCAACCAGTGTTATCCATTCTAAAGACCTTGCGCGATCAGCTTCGCGAATTGACAAGGTATGGCTCAGCTTACCGCGAATGGAGCGAGCGCGTGGAGTCTGTGTTCATTGAGCTTTCGGATATCGCCCGCGGTATGAGTCTCCAAGCCGAAGGTGTAGAGCTCAATCCGGCGCGAATGGCCGAGTTGGACGAATTGCGCACGGTGGTATTTCGGCTTGAGCAAAAATATCATGCGAAGGGGGTCGAAGGCCTGTTGGCCATGGAAGCTGATCTCCGAGCAAAAGATACCGCTTACGCCGGTTTGGACGATGTACTCGAAAAATTAAAAGGTGAGCAATCGGCAAAGTGGGAATTGCTTTTGGCGGCAGGCGATGCCCTTACAGCTCATCGCAAAACAGCTCTACCCAAGTTTGTAAAATCGATCGAAGCCATTTTGACCAAGCTCAATATGAAGCAGGCGAAAGTAGGATTTGAATTTTCAAAAACTTCTGATCCTGAGATGGATGGATTAGATGATTTCGCTCTATTATTTAGTGCCAATCCCGGTCATCCACCTGCCACCTTGAAGAAGGTGGCTTCCGGCGGCGAGCTCTCCCGACTTATGCTTGCCATCAAAAAAACGTCTGCTGAGCGTTATAGCTCACGCACTCTAATCTTTGATGAAATCGATTCTGGAGTTTCCGGCGAAGTGGCGCATGCCATGGGCGAAATTATGTGGGAAATGGCCAAGGGTTCGCAATTAGTTGCCATCACGCATTTACCCCAAATCGCATCTCGCGGAGGGGCTCACTTTAAAGTTCATAAGCGCATCTCTGCCGGGCAAACCACCACTCATATCGACAGGCTGCAGAGCGAAGAGCGGGTGGTTGAAATTGCACAAATGCTGAGTGGCGCCAAGACTTCCGACGCAGCTCTCGCCAATGCACGGGAGCTTCTCCAAGCACCTTAATCTATACCATAGGCATTTTTTTATCTTTGCCGCCTTCACATAATCATTTCCCATGTCTCAAAATCTGCTAAAAGGTAAAAAAGGTATTATTTTCGGTGCGCTCAACGAAATGTCGATCGCCTGGAAGGTGGCCGAAAGAGCGCATGCGCAGGGTGCGGAATTGGTGCTTACGAATGCTCCGATTGCCATGCGAATGGGAGAGATTAACGAATTGGCGAAGCGCTGCGGAAATGCACCTGTTATTGGCGCCGATGCAACGAGTATGGACGATCTTTCGGCTTTGTTCGATCAGTCGATGGAGCATTTCGGCGGAAAGGTTGATTTTGTGCTTCACTCCATCGGGATGTCTTCCAATGTGCGCAAGTCCAAGCACTATACCGATACGAATTACGATTTCTATCACAAGACGATGGATATTTCGGCCATGAGCCTTCACCGTGTTTTGCATACGGCTTTCGCCAAAGATGCCATAAGCGACTGGGGTTCCGTGGTGGCGCTTACCTATATTGCCGCTCAGCGGGTATTTCCCGATTACAATGATATGGCCGATGCCAAGTCGCTATTAGAGTCCATTTCGCGCAGCTTTGGTTACCATTACGGCGTGAAACGCAAAGTGCGGATTAATACCATTTCGCAGTCGCCAACGTTTACTACCGCTGGGAGTGGCGTGAAAGGTTTTAACGAATTCGTAAGCTACGCT
>Ga0105045_10001229_pt1 | contig 20735 bp, 14 predicted proteins | sample MAT02_FD_78089 | JGI IMG/M metagenome (GOLD analysis project Ga0105045, IMG submission 78089) | Freshwater microbial communities from Lake Fryxell liftoff mats and glacier meltwater in Antarctica - MAT-02 (megahit assembly) | ecosystem: Environmental > Aquatic > Freshwater > Ice > Liftoff... | reverse complement strand
GTCTGAGTGATTCAAATAAAAGCATCTGGAAAACCGAGATGATGGAAATGTATGAAGGCTATGCTTGGAAATTATTGTTGCGCGATAACCTAGCAGAATCTTCAGGCGTACTGACTTTTATCAAAAACCAATTTGGCCAAGAGCCCTTGCTGTTAAGTGCACACGTGGCTTTGTTGAATAAAAAATGCGCGGATGCCAGCCAAAAGTACACCGATTTTTTACTCATGGACGGGAGGCAAATCCTGTCCACCTACGAATCCGGTTGGCATTTTGACGAAGCAGCCGATGAGTTGTCCCAATTACGCGATTTTAATATACTCGACACCCTTGACACCGCTTGCTTTTGTGCCATTGTGCAGGAGAGCGACGCTTTTGCCTCCCTTTGTGCGGAGCATCAAAACAGTACTTATTCCGTACTCAGTACTGCGGATCAATTCCGTTGGAACATTTATAAGAGCAGAAGCGAGGCTACCGACAACGGCCGATTCTTTTTAAAAATTGACCTGTTGGAAGATGCGTATAAAAAAGCGGCCAAACTGGTACAGATTTCGCCCCTAAATGGCCAAGTTTGGGAAGAAACGGTGCGGCTTGAACTCAGCGGAGCACTGCGCGATTTGGCTGTTTTTGAACGACATAGCTCAGATGCGGTGCAATATTTTGAATCCGCTAAAAACGTACTAACTCAAGGTGGGCCCTTCCAGCAATTGTCGGACACGGCCCGATTGTCGCTCTTATCGGCTAATTATTTGGCTTGGGGGACGCTACTTTTAAGCGAAGACAAGCCTTCGGAGGCCTCCGAAAAACTGAACTTGGGCCTGGAGGCCATCAGTGAACTATCTAGCCAGGTGTATGCCTTGGATTCCACCCGATTGATCAGTTATTACGATCATTTGGCAGGGCCTTTGTTTGAAAAATTGGGCACTGCATTTTTGCTGCTGGGGTATCCGGAAGAAGCGCGACAAGCCTACGAACAATCGAGTATTTACTTCGTAACGTATGGTCTTAATTCGCTGTATTTAGGCAATGTTTCGTTGTTTGAGGGCGATGAAACCACAGCAACCCTCGATTATGGCGGCATTTTTGATGCCCGGCAAACGGCGGAAGTCTTGTTTACAATGGATCGGCTGGGTGACCGGTTCCCAGAAAAAAAGCAAGCCATGGATGCATACCAAGAGCGTTTTCTGACCGCCTTAGGAGATAAAAACCCTCAACTCACCAACGCAGAATCCAAATATTGGTTCGCCAATTTAAAAACGGAGTTTTTTGCCGGAATCAGTCAGTATGATTCCGCTATTTATTGGAGCGAAGTACAACTAATGGCTGCTAAACGCTCCGACGAACTCCCCAATACAGGCAGTAACTGGGTTCAAAATTGGCTCAATGAACACATAAACTTAGCATATTATGTGTTGCTCGGACAATGGGACCAACCAGAAGGACTTCAACGCTGTATTGACTTGTCAGAAAAAGGCCTAAAATTCATTCAAAATTCTGATCGGGAAGCATTTTCATATAGCAACCAAGAGTTATTTAAAACCAATTATGCCCACGCACTGGTGCTGCGCAATCAGCCCGGCGACCGAGAGAAAGCCTTGGAACTCTACCATGATTTTATGAAAAATTACGCCGACAGTCGCGGCTACGACAACCTAGAATTATTGGAAAAAGACTTTAGAGACCTCAAAGCAGCTGGTGCACCTTGGCCCAATGATTTGAATATTTTGAGAAAAGAGGAATGATTGGGAGCGAAATGGCGGGGCATATTGTGCCACAGCTACTTACCCCGCCATTATGAACCAACCTTCCTCGAATGAGACTTTATTCGCCCCTAAGCGAATGAATCAAAGCCAATCGAATGTCGTTGCGGAGGTCGTTTTTGTCTTTGGGCTCGGGTTTTAGAATGGTCGGAATGTCTGGGTTGGTACTTTTCCCGTTGGCATCTAGGGACGCTTTTAAGAAATCCATGTTGGCTTCATTGCCCGACAAAAGAAAATCTGGCAGCGACACTCGGTACCGTCTGGTCGGCTCAATGGCTTTTGTGCCGACTGTCCATTTTCCAGTGGCCGCCTCCATTTTTGCGCCCATAATTTGAAGAAAACCGCCACTTCCTTTGTTCGTAAATCCCGTTTCGAGCATTTTTTGGAGCAGGGAACCCGTCATTTCCACTTCCGAAATACCCCCGCCAAATGGCAACATACGCACCACATCAAACTCCGTGAGCACACCGCTGAGCACATCATCTACCCGCAAAGCACCACTGTTCATCACAGCGCATTCCGGCTTATGCCGCGAAACCGCCATCATTGCCTCCGTAATCATCGCACCCACCGGGGCTTGGCTATGCCGAACTACTCCTTCGCGGCAATCAAGCGGCTCCTGTAGTTTTACAACCACCGCCGTAGCATTAAAACCGGAAGAACTGAGGGATTCATTTTTGATTTTTTCCCATTTGGCCACTACGGCCGCCGTGCTAGGTTCATCGGGAATTTTGGCATTTATAGCCCGTAATTCTGACTTTACGGTGCATTTTCCGCTGTTTTTTTGATACCGAACGGTATGTACATACACGGTTTTGGCATTGGCATCTGCCTTAGTAATCACACTAGGCCCCACTGGAACCCGCATATTATCGTGGTCATGTCCGCCCAAAAACAAGGGAATTTCGGGCAATAAGGCAGCCAATTCTTGGTCGTCTTTAATCCCTAAATGGGTAAGCGCAATGACCAAATCGGTTTTTGGCTTAAGTTCCTGATAGTTTTTTTGCGCAGCAGCATTCCAGTCTGAATACTCCACCCAAGGTTTTTTCCCAGTATTGATCAACACGCCAAACACGCCCAAGCGGAGGGTAGTACCATCGGCATCTTTCAACGTATATACTTGATTATCAGGGCATATTTCGGTGCTCCCATCGGCTTTGTTTTTAAAAAACTGCTGTGTCCAAGTGCTCCCCTTTAAGCGTGCATTGGCCGAAAACCACGTAAAATTGGACTCATCCAAACGCGCTTGTAAATCGGCCAAATCATCGTAATCAAATTCGTGGTTACCAAAAACTACCCAGTCGAGGCCCAGTGCGTTGAGGGACTCAATCATTTGTCGGCCACGAATCCGTTTTCCCTCAAATTTGAGGGTTCCAGTCACCGATGGACTAATAAAATCGCCGGCCAGCACGGTAAATGTGTTGGGATTTTTGGCGAGCAATTCTTTTCGTAGCGTGGCTACCCTGGCCAAGCCGCCCAAATCCTCGGAGGCAGAGGGCGATATTTCATATACATCGTTCATTTGGAGAATTTGAAACTCCAAAACGCCATCATCGCCGGTGGTTTTGACCGTTTTTTTGGAAGCATCGCAAGAAAAAAAGAATAGAATAGCCAGCAAATAGAGCGCCGATTGTTGAATGGATTTCATGTAATGGATGGTTAAGTATTCGGTGAAAGGATGCGAATGTTCTGGAGCAAAGAACTGTATTTTGAACGAAATACCATTCAAATGTAAAAAATATGCGCCCACCACACTTTCTTTACACCAATGAATGTGCGTAAAAATCCACGCAGCGCATTACTTTTGCTACTGTCTTACACACAATACCCTTTCCGATGATACGAATTTTGATGATTACCCTTATTCTGGGCGGTTTTTTGACAGGCACTCGTGCACAAAACACGCCTGAAGGCGATCGCGTAGTACGAGCGGCCCTGACTCCCTTTGAGTTACGCTGGAAAATCGAATCCGATGCATTCGTACAATTTGAGCAAAACCTAAGCTCCTTACAAACGGCTTTTGTTGCTGGCGACCAAGCCAAATCCACGGCCTACGAGGCTTTGCTCCAGTCGGCCATGCGAGCCAAAACAGATCGAATACAGGCGCATTCCACGCCCCTTTCTACGGAGGCCACAGCACGTTTGGCGCAAATGACTCAAATTTTGAGGGATTTTGAGGGACATGCATTTCAAGTCGGGCAAACCGAGGTCGCCGCTCCCTATTTCAAAAAATTGAAAGATTTCTACCTGTTCATGGAGGCAGAAATGGATGCGCTGGATGTGGAGGCCCGCCAATAAATATTTTCGGTGCGCCGCACTTCCTATGAGTGGGAATTGATGGTGCGAACGACGTTTTGGCTGCGAACGCAACTGGTATTCCACACCCCTAAACTTAGTGTACAGCCAATTAAGAGCGTGTTTGAATTTTTATTTGCAGTTCAATAAAATTAAAACACGCGCTAAGGAAGCAGCGTTAATAAATGTTCTGCCACCAATTGGTTGCCGAGTGCATTTAGGTGTACCCCATCTGTGGTGAGTATGCCCTCCGGTTGTAGGTCGGGGTTGTGCGCTGCGGCGTAGTCCTTAAAAAAAGCGCGTAAATCGCACAATATCAATTGATTATCTACTGCCAACGTGCGGATAAAATCAGAATACTGGTCTAGTTCAGCATCTAAAGGATTCATCCCATCCGGTTTTTCCCCGATACAAGCAGGGGTACAAAGGATAATTTTGATGCCTTTTTTTTGTAGTTTTTCAATAATTGCCCCGTAAAAACGGATGAACTTATATGGGTCGGTTCCAGTACCGAACAACTGCTTGTGCCAAACGTCGTTTACCCCCACATATACCACCACGATTTGAGGTTTTTTGGCCAAAACATCCATTTCGAGTCGCAGGTATAAATCATAAATTTTATCGCCGCCAACGCCCGCGCCCTCGAGGGTGTAGGCCGCGCCTGCGAGGGAGTCCTGCATTCGAGCGATATAGCCCCCCGGACGTATCCCCGCCTCGGTAATACTATCGCCGAAAAACACGATGGTTCGAGGCTTTCGGTCCAGAGAAAAGGCTGATAACATCATGATTATCAAGATAATAGCGAGTAATGGTAGTTTGTCCATAACATAAAAAAAAAGAAAAAACCGCAAACCTATAAGCCGGATTCTGTATTCCAACCGAAGTTGAAACCTCTGTCATTTATCTGGTTCCGATTTCACAATCGGAATCTGCGCTGCCTACCCCCCTTGCCCTCCGCCGAAACGGAGCCTGTGCGAGCCGCACTTGGCCTACCCTACCCCGAAAACGGGAAAAAGCAGATTTGCAAGGTGTACATGGCATTTCAACCCGCAAGGTTTATCCATCCGACCGGTTGCCCGACCGAATCGTGCGCTCTTACCGCACGTTTTCACCTTTACCTACCCTCCAAAACATCCACAGGCAAGCCTGTTTCAGCCTCAAAATGCAGGAAGTTATTTTCTGCGACACTTTCTATGCCCCTCCACCGAAGTAGAGAAACTCCGCCAGTTAGGCGGTGCGGTGCTCTGCGTTGTCCGGACTTTCCTCCCCGAAAGGCGACAGAGCAGTTTGCGGTTTTTTCTTTTTTAGGCAAGAAATAAGTCCTCAGGTTTGAAAATATCCTGAAAACGAACTTTATTCGCTACTTTTTCAAAACATCTCTTCAAAATACAGTATTGGCTTAAACTTTGTTTAGGTACTTTTGCCCGCTCAATGACTGGTCAAGATAATCGTACATTCCCAAACATGGATTGTGACGATGCTCTGTCAAAAACCCAAAACCCAGCGGTAGTCCTAATCTATGTTCAAGCGAACCCTTCTGTATGTGGTTGTGATGCTAATCCTACTCGCACTGGCTGTCAGTGCGGGTCAGTGGGGCGAAAGTACGGCGTTGTTGGAATCACAGGCAACCAAATTATCAGTTTGGTTGCAAAAACAAAGCTTGCAGGCAGAAAATGGCACTGGATTGGGTACCCAACTCGTCCATCAAGAGGATTCCCTCATTACTTGGTCTAATAATAACATCCTGCCGGCTGGTTCGGACTTGAAAAAATTAGCCGCCCGCAATGGCTATTTCCACTACGAGTTACCTCAGGGTGTTTTCCTTGCACATGTTGAAAAAACTGGGAGCGAAAGTCGAACCACACTGGTCCCTATTCAATATCGCCAGCCCACTGCAGGAGGCCAAGACACGCTAATTTGTCCAAAAGAAGTCCCCTGTACCGCCCAAATTATTTTCTCAGAAGTCGAAAAATCAAACTACCCCATTCGAGTAGGCAATCAGGATATTGGCTGGCTATCGGCTCGGAAAATTGCTCCGGCATCTTGGTTAGTGGGGCTACAATTGGCGGCATGGCTGCTCTTTCTTGGCTTGTTTTTGTCACTTTTAGGCCAATGGGGACGGGCTTTAGGGGCAAAATTGGGTTGGTTGGCCGGGGCTTCGCTGGTTGCCTTAGTTGCTACTGGCTTACTTTGGCTGAGCATTAAAACGGGCTTCACAACCCAACAATTCGGCTCCTTGTCGCTGTTCAAACCCAGTTTCCAGCAGGCCTCCTTGATTGGAAACTCCGTAGGAGATTGGTTGCTGCACGTCAGCATTTTGGTGTTCATCATGTCGTATTTTCACCAAACGCCCCTACCCACTCGAACCGAAAAAGGCGGTACGACGGGCTTTTTACTCACGGTGGTATCGCAGGCTCTGGCGATGCTCTCTGTTTTAATCGGCTCTGAAGCCCTCCGTCAAATGGTTTTTCAGCGTCGAACAGGTTTTGACTTCGATTCTTTTTTGAATTTAGGCCTGAATGGCTTTTTGGCCTTGGCTGGTGTTGTTGGCCTGATGGTTGGATTGTTTTTATTCAGCCACCGCCTTATTATTGGCGTCCAACAGTATCGTTTGCATCGCAACCAGCGCTTAGTAGCCATTGGTGTTGCAACGCTGATTTTTACCGCTATGTCAACTATTTTGTTGCCAACGGATGTCAATTTGCTTCTAATCATCCTTTTTCGCGCCTTGTATGCCTTATCAATGGATGCCTTTGTACACTGGGATGGGGGTGGTTTTGGGTGGGCCATTTGCTGGTTGGTGCTTTTCTCCTTGTTTTCTTCCACCCAATTATCTGGTTTTTACCAACAACGAGACCAAAATATTCGGGAGTCCTACGCGCAAAGTTTGGCGAACCATCGCGACACCCTACTTACAGAAAAAATACTGCCGCAGGTCGTCCAAGAAATCCAATCGGATACGGCCAAACTCGGTCGGATGCTCAAGCCCTGGCCATTTAAAGCCCACGCACTTGAAATTCGGGATTATGTGAACCGAACGGTTTATCAGCATCCTTACTTATTTCAACATTACCGACTCAGTGCCTTTGCTTTTGATAAAGCCGACCAACCCATTTTGCTCGGCCAAACCCTCGGCTACGAACAGGTGGTACTTGGCAATTGGGCCACGGCAAAACCGCTTTCAGGCAACCCCCATATTAGAGTTGGTCAAGATTCCGAAGGGAATTTGCGTTATTTGGCCCTGTTTTCCGTCAATCGAATGGAAGACCCTGAGCAGTCTGCTACGCTGTATCTCTTTTTTGACCTGACCCATCCGGTGCCTACTCGCACTTTCTCCAAATTATTTTTCAACAGTCCGCTTAAAAACCTATCCCAACTCCCTCGCTACGATTTTTCTGTCACACAAAATGGCCGGACTACCGTAGATCAGGGCCTAGCGAATCGCGCACTATTGGGTATAGATCAAGCCAATGGAACGGTGGTAGCGGTACAAAGCGGCCAAAGAATAGACGCCATCGCCAAAAGTGCGGATGGCCAAACAATTGCAGCCGTAGGCCGCACTTCAGGCGGTTGGATCAAGCGTATCTTTTTGTTTTCCATCATTTTCACACTGGCGGCACTTTGTTTGTTGGCACTTGCGCTGCTCAACTCGTGGCTGGAATTTTTGCCCAAAACATACGAATTTAGGCTCACCACCCGCGGTTCATTGGCCAAAAGGATTCATTTTTGGAATGTTTCCCTGTTGGCGATTTCCTTTTTTGTAGTGGGTTTCCTCACCTACCAGCATTTCACCCGCTCGGCACAGGACACGGAGCGCACTGATTTCAACTACCGCGCCAAAGCATTGCTAACGAATCTGACCAATCAGGCCTTGAGTTCTGCTATTTCAGACGATAGTTTGCGGCAAGCCATACCAGCCGCTTTGGCCAGTATTTCGAGTAGTTTGGGCATGGATGCACAGTTTTACAATCCAAACGGCCAATTGATTTTTAGTACACAAGAAGAATTGGTAAAATTGGGGGTACTACCTTCCAAAATGAACCCGCAAGCCCTCGCTTTTTTACAAAAAAACCCCTCCTCAGAGCGCACCGAAACGGAGCAATCGTCGGGTATTTCTTTCTCAACCCAATATCGCCCGCTTCAAAATGGCCGAGGAGCCTTGATTGGCATCCTAGGTGTCCCGTATTCACAAAGTACGGGGTACGCCGGGGCAGAGGTATCCGATTTTATCGGAATGTTGGCCAGTTTGTACGTTTTTCTGCTATTAATTGCCTTTGGCGTCACTTTTTTCCTCGCGCGATCTATTACCCGCCCGGTCAGTTTGTTGTCGGAAAAAGTACGAGTATTGCGTTTGGAAGATAAAAACGAGCCCCTGGCTTATGAGGGCGACTCCGAAGATGAGATTAGCCAACTCATCGGGCAGTATAATACGATGGTGGAAAAATTAGAGTCCTCCAAAACGCAGTTGGTGAAGTTAGAACGCGAGGGAGCCTGGCGCGAAATGGCCCGGCAGGTGGCGCACGATATCAAAAATCCGCTGACGACCATGAAATTATCCATGCAGCAGTTGGAGCGGCTTTCAGGTAATCCAGAACAGGCGGCAGCCTATTTGCGCAAAGCGATTACGCGCTTAATTGAACAAATTGACTCACTGGCTCAAATTGCGTCGGAGTTTTCCATGTTTGCCAATCTGGACATCAAATCCAAGCAAGATGTGGTCATCAATGATGTGGTGGAAAGCGTCCACGACTTGTTCAGCGAACAAAAACAGGTGGAGTTATCCTTGACCTTGCCGGAGAGACCTTTTCATATTTTAGGGGATAAAAACCACCTAATTCGTGTGTTTAACAACTTGGTTATCAATGCCATACAAGCCATTCCTTCCGACCGAAAAGGGGTAATAAAAGTGTCTCTTTATCAGGAAGGCCCCTTGGCGGTGGTGCGGATTAGTGATAACGGTGGTGGTATTCCGCCCGAAATCCGCGAACGGGTTTTTGAGCCGAATTTCACGACCAAAACCTCGGGAAGTGGGCTTGGACTGGCCATTTGCAAAAAAATCATTGAGGCCCACGACGGAGACATTCGCTTTGAAACCCGCGACGATGCGGGCACCGACTTCTTTATCGAAATGCCCTTGGTTTCGGGGGAGTAAGGTAGGGTGTCCAGGCAAGTGTGGCACACCTAGATTTACGAATTGATTATCAGCACCTTGAATAAGGTGTGCCACACTTTTCTGAACGCCCAAATGATATCGCACTGAGTGTCTACCACTTCGTCCTCAATTCATAGAGTACAGGCCCAACACATTCCCCTCCGTATCTTGGAAAAAAGCCCAGTAACCCATGTCCGGCGCTATCATCGTTTTGGGCAGCACGACCGTTCCACCAGCATTTTCTACTCGATTCAGCACGGTGGTTAAATCATCCCCACCATTCAAATAGGCTTTCGGGCCTTTATTCCCAGATGGTTCATATCCTTCGCCCAAGCAAATAGCGCCTCCAACGCCCCCATTCTCCGAGTCGGATTGAAAAATGGCCATTTTTAGGTCGCCTATGTCCATTTCGGGCATTTCAATGTTTAAAATGGCCTCAAAGAATTTTTTAGCCCGTGAAAAGTCCGTAACCGGGATTTCAAACCAAGAGATAGCGTTTTGAACTGATTCCATGATGTGAGAAGTTTAAGTAAAAAATAACAATCATTTTGTGTTGCAAATATCTAAATTAAACCCGAACTTAAAAACAAAAAGTTTTATTTTTAACAAAAAATTCTTTTCCTACTTTTGCGCTATCCGTAACGTTGTTTTTCATCGCTACAAAACGAATCCATGACGGGTTTTTGCAACTCGTTGTATTCCAATACCATCAATCCTTTTATTTATGAACAGAGAGATTCACCAATGGCACAGCCCACGACTTAACAAAAACATGGAAATTGCGGTGTACGGTCACTTCGGCTTCGCATTGCTGCTCCTGCCTACTGCGGCGGCTGACTATTTGGAATACGAGCGTTTTTTACTGTTGGACGCATTGGAACCGTTTATCAACGCGGGTAAGGTTAAAGTATTCAGTATCAACAGTATCAATGCCGAAGCCTGGCTGAACAATCGTATGCACCCTCGGCATAAAGCCATTCGCCACCAGCAGTTTAATGCATACGTGGAGGAGGAAGTAGTGCCGTTTATTAAAATGCACACCAGCTCCGGCACCCCGATTATTACCAGCGGCGCATCGCTCGGAGCACTGCATTCGGCCAATATGTTTTTCCGCCGCCCCGATTTGTTCGCAGGCACCATCGCTATGTCGGGCGTGTACGACCTAAGCACCTACACCAAAGGATACTACGATGAGGATGTGTATTTTAACTCGCCTTGTCACTATTTGCCCAACTTAAGCGATGAGAATACCCTAAATTCACTTCGTCAAAGCGGCCATATTCATATTCTCACCGGTTCGGGCAACTACGAAGACCCGGATGCCTCTCGCACTTTGTCGGGAATTCTGAATGCCAAAGGAATCGGGCATGACCTCGATGTGTGGGGAGGTGATATGACCCACGATTGGCCTACATGGCGCGCCATGTTGCCTTATGTCATTGACCAAAAGTTTTAATTCTGTCCCTACGTTTTGACTAAAAAAGGTTTTACCAATAAAATTACCCTGACGGGCGAACTCGGCAGTGGGAAAAGTGCTGTTTCCCGAATTTTGTGTGAACGAACTGGGTTCGACTACATCAGCACGGGGCGGGTGCAGCGTCAGTTGGCGCAGGAACTCGGCCTTGACACTTTAGAAATGAACCGTCGAGCCGATACCGACCCCAGCATAGACCAACGCATTGACAGTATTTTCATTGAATTGGGCAAAGACCCCAGCGGATTTATTCTCGACAGTCGGATGGCTTGGTTTTTTCTACCAGATTCATTCAAAGTCTTTTTACACACCGATGTGGAAGTAGCCGTGCAACGAATCTTGAACGACCCCGACCGAAGCAGCGAACAATACCGCGACACGGAGGAGGCCGTTCAAAAAATTACAGCCAGAAAAGCGAGCGAAAATGCCCGTTTTTTGGAGAAATACGGGGCAGATTGCGCCGATTTGAACAATTTTGACCTAGTGATTGACACCGCCCAACGCTCGCAAAAAGTAGTAGCAGATTTGATTTTCTCCTGTTGGGAAGCGCATAATGCGGAAGAAGAATATGCGCGGCAATGGTAACGGCAAGGAGCAGCGTTCCGTAACACGCATGTTGTACGGAACGCTGTTCTGTGCTGTACCACACAGAGCAGCGTTCCATACAATGCCTTATTTTTTAGCGGGTTTCCGCTTGGCAGGCGCCTTTGCCTTTCCTTTGGCGGGTGCTTTTTTGGCATCAAACGCGCCCGGCAACTCCTTTTGAATCATGGCTTTTACGTCGGCCAAACTCAGGCTCGCCGCTTGGTCGGCGGTCATTTTCGCGCCATCCGTGGGTGGCAATTTTACATTTTCTTTTTTGAAACGAATAAACGGCCCCCAGCGACCATTTTCGAGGGCAATACCCTCTTCTGGCCAATGTTGAATGTACCGATTGGCTTCTTTTTCCACTTTTGACTGAATCAACTCAACGGCTTGGGGTTCCGTGAGGGTATCAAAAGTGAATTTAACCGGAATATTGACAAATAAATCGGCCCATTTTATAAACGGCCCAAAACGACCCTTCCCTTTGGTGATCGGCAGTTGCTGGTAGTGACCTATGGGACGGTCGGCCTCTAATTTAGCCTTCACCAACTCCACCGCGCGATCGAAAGTGGTATCAAATGGGTCTTCTCCTTTGCCCAGGCTAATGTACGAGCTGCCAAATTTTACATAAGGCCCGTAGCGACCGGTGTTCACTTCGAGGCTTTCGCCATTGAACTCGCCCAAGTTGCGCGGCAGTTGGAATGATTCGAGTGCATCAGTCAAGTTGACTGTTTCCATGCTCTGATTCATACGCAAATTGGCGTAGCGCGGCGTTTCATTTTCTTCCAATTCATCACCGGTGCCAATTTGGAGCACCGGTTTGCCCAGTTTGCTCATCCGAACCAACACGGTGCGGCCCGACGCAGGGTCGAGGCCCAAAATGCGCTCGCCGCTGGCGCGATCGGCTTCTTTAAGCGTTTTTTCTACATTTTCGTGGAAGGGCTTATAAAAGCGATCAATCATTTTTGACCACACTAATTTGCCTTCTGCAATATGGTCAAATTCGGCTTCCACGCTGGCCGTAAAACCGTAATCCATCACTTTTTTGAAATGTTCCTCCAAAAAATCGGATACAATCATACCCATATCGGTCGGATACAGCACGTTTTTGGTCGTTCCAGTAATTTCTTTGCCTTGTTCTTTGCGAATCTGGTCGTTCTTAAGCGTGAAAATTTGGAATACACGCTCCTCACCATCGCGACTATCCTTAACCACGTAGCCTTTGCTGACTTCCATAATTTTTGAAATCGTAGGAGCGTAGGTACTCGGACGACCGATGCCAAGTTCCTCCAGTTTTTTCACCAAACCAGCCTCCGTAAATCGGGCAAGGGGTCGGGTGAATTTTTCGGTGGCCGTCATATCGTCCAACTCCAACGGCTGACCTTTTTGCAACGGTGGCAAAATGCCCGCCGTCTCCTCGTCTTCATCGTCGGTACTTTCGAGATAGACTTTCAAAAAGCCATCAAATTTCAAAACTTCGCCTTCGGCAACCAGTTTGGCACTCGGCTGCGTGCTGATATTGATGTCAACTACGGTTTTTTCAAGTTCCGCATCGGCCATTTGAGAAGCCATGGTACGCTTCCATATTAGCTCGTATAAACGCTGCTCGTCGCGGTTGCCACTCACATTCTGACGCTCAAAATAAGTGGGTCGAATGGCTTCGTGCGCCTCTTGGGCCGACTCATTTTTGGTTTTAAACTGTCGGCGGTGGTGGTATGGTTTGCCAAATTGCTTGACAATTTCTTGCTCCGTAGCCTGGAGGGCCGTTTCTGACAAACTGGTGGAGTCCGTACGCATATAGGAGATAAAACCTTCTTCGTACAGTTTTTGGGCCACCGACATGGTTCGATTGACCGAAAATCCGATTTTACGGCTGGCCTCTTGTTGTAGGGTAGAGGTGGTAAAAGGCGGTGCGGGTTTGCGGCGCGTAGGTTTAACCTCAATATTGGCGACGGAATATTTAGCCCCGATACATTTTTGCAAAAAGGCTTCTGCTCCTTGCGGTTCATCGAACCGAACGGGGCTTTCTGCTTTGAACGACACCATTTTTCCTTGGGCGTTTTTGGCAAACAGTTGGGCGACAATTTTAAAGTAAGGCGTGATGCTAAATGCTTGAATATCACGCTCTCTTTCTACTACTAGTTTTACGGTAACAGACTGAACGCGTCCGGCGGATAATTGTCCTTTTACTTTTTTCCATAAAATTCCGCTCAATTCCCATCCCACCAACCGATCGAGCACCCGCCGTGCCTGTTGGGCGTTTACGGTCGCCATGTCCACCATACGGGGTTTTTGCACGGCATTTTGGATGGCGTTTTTGGTAATTTCACGAAAAACGATTCGTTTGGTGACGCGTGGATCTAAGCCCAGTACCTCACATAAATGCCAGGAAATAGCCTCCCCCTCGCGGTCTTCGTCCGTGGCTAGCCATACTTCGCTTACACGAGCAGCAGCATCCTTTAATTCCTTGACAGTCTTGTACTTATCCGATGGAATGACATATTTAGGTAGGTATCCATTGTCCACATCTACACCCAGATCATTGCCTTTTTCGAGGTCGCGAATATGTCCGTAGGAAGACTTCACGGTGAAGTCTTCTCCTAGAAACTTTTCAATGGTTTTTGCTTTCGCGGGCGATTCTACAATCAGAAGTTTTTTTGACATATTAAATAGTTGGCCGTGACATTTCTACCACAAAAGTAATGGTAATTTGAGGTTTGCGCCGATTATCTCCATTTTGTGAAACCAAACATACGGATGCGTGCCCTTTTGAGTCGTTCACACCACAATGAGAACTTGTTTGACTGATACGATTACCTTCGCGCCATGGATAGACGTGTTTCGGTTTCTCAATTCCTGTTATTGGCACAACAACAGGTTGTTTTAGATGTTCGCTCGCCAGGTGAATATGCGCATGGGCATATTCCGGGTGCACACTCTTTTCCGCTTTTTACCGATGAGGAGCGAGCTGCGGTGGGCACTTGCTACAAGCAGGTCGGTCCCGAGGAGGCTTTGGAATTGGGCTTGCGAATTGTCGGGCCTAAAATGGCCGATTTTGTCGTGGAAGCCAAGCGTTTGGCTCCGAACAAACAAGCAGCGATTCATTGCTGGCGAGGCGGACAACGCAGCGGAAGTATGGCCTGGTTGCTGCGGCAGGCGGGATTCGAGGTACACACCCTGGAGGGCGGCTATAAAGCCTACCGGACGGCGTTGCTGGCCTACTTCCCTACCCTATCGCTCCCCTTGGTGGTGCTGGGCGGCCGTACGGGTTCTGGCAAAACGAAAATTTTGCACGAATTGGCCCAGTTAGGCGAACAAATAATTGATTTAGAAGGCATTGCACACCATAAAGGGTCTGCATTTGGTTTTATTGGAGAGGCCCCACAGCCCTCCGTTGAGCAGTTTGAGAACCATCTTTTTGAGTCCATTCAAGCCCTCGACCTGAGGCGCCCGATTTGGATAGAAAATGAAAGCCGAAGCATTGGCCGGGTATATTTACCCGATGGATTGTGGGCGAATATGAAATCCAGTCGTTTGGTCGTCATTGACATACCGCAGGAGGCGCGCATTGCGCATTTATTAGAAGATTATGTGCATACCAATCCGGAGGATTTGAGCCTTGCTTTTCAAAAAATTTCATCCAAATTAGGCGGTTTACAGTTGAAAATCGCGCTAGAAGCCTTGCAAAACAACGATTATGCTGAGGCTGCTCTCATTGCACTCCGTTATTACGACAAAACCTATGAACACGGGTTGAGCAACAGTCCTTCCAACGATATTCGTTATTTTTCGTTTGAATATGGGGATCCGCAGCAAATTGCGGCCTATTTGCAGGAGCATCATGCGGGAAAAAGTGGATGAAAGTGGTATAAACTTATTTCGAGGGCCTTGTATTCGGCTAATACTGGTTTTCTTCGCAACTTTGTCCGACGTAAAAATTGATTCATATTATGCACTATCACACCCTGGGGCAAGTACCGCCCAAGCGCCACACCCAATTCAGAAAACCCGACGGCAGCCTTTATCATGAGGAGCTGTTTAGTACAGAGGGTTTTAGCAATAAATATTCTTTGTTGTATCATGCGAATGCGCCGACCCAAATTGTGCAGGTGGGCGACCCATACAGCGTGGCGGCCAAAACGGTGCACGACAAGCAACTCAAACATCGTTGCCTAAATGGTTTTCAGGTAGCCCCGGAAGATGATTATTTGCGCAGCCGCAAGCCCGTTTTGGTCAATTCGGATTGCAAAATAATCCTCTCGGCTCCACGGAAGAGTATGACCGATTATTTCTACAAAAATGCAGATGCCGATGAGGTAATTTTCATCCATGAAGGCAGCGGAAAACTGCTTACGATGTACGGTTCGCTTCCGTTTGAATATGGGGATTATGTGGTGATACCGCGCGGTACCACGTACCAGTTGCATTTTGATACGCCCGACAATCGTTTGTTTATTGTAGAAAGTACCGGGCCGATTACGGCACCCAAGCGGTATCGAAATGAGTTTGGTCAATTGCTCGAGCATTCGCCGTTTTGCGAGCGCGATATTCGCAAACCCGTTGATTTACAGACCTTTGACCAGCGCGGCGACTTTTTGTTTTACATCAAAAAACAGGATAATATTTATCCATACCACTATTTGAACCATCCTTTTGACGTGATTGGTTGGGATGGGTATGTGTATCCTTATGCGTTCAGTATTCACAATTTTGAGCCGATAACGGGTCGTGTACACCAGCCGCCGCCTGTGCATCAGACCTTTGATGGGCATAATTTCGTGATTTGTTCTTTCGTGCCGCGTTTGTTCGACTACCATCCGTTGGCCATTCCAGCGCCGTACAACCACTCCAATATTGATTCAGATGAGGTGTTGTATTATGTGGATGGCGATTTTATGAGCCGCAAACACGTAGAAAGAGGCATGATAACGCTGCACCCCGGCGGCATTCCGCATGGGCCACACTTGGGAACGGTGGAAAAAAGTATTGGTAAAAAAGAAACCCATGAATTGGCTGTCATGGTGGATACTTTCCGTCCGCTGTTGATGACGGAGCATGCGGTGGGGATAGAGTCTGGGGATTATTATCGGTCTTGGTTGCCTGAGTGAGGGGGGGGGGATTAAAAACTCAACCCCCAAGTCAACAGAAAAAAACGCTGGACTGCAGTTACCCTTCCAATCGCTTGCGAAAATGCGTCGGCTTGAACTTGTTCGAAATAGTGGCTACCGAAGAGGTTAACGGCAGAAAACTCGACGGTACTTCTCCACTTATTCAATCGGAGGTTGGCGATACAATCAGAAGCATACGCCAAGTTGCGTGGGCTTTCACCTGTTCGGGTGGAGACTTGATGTAGGTATAGTTTCATATCAAAAATTTTGTTGGGCCGAACATTGAGTTGTATCGTAGAAAAGTGGTTACCGGATTTGGTTACACGATCGGAATTTGTATTTCTACCCAATATTTGGGTAGTACGACTTGATAGCATAACATTCAACCAAAAATCAAAGGCAGTGCCATACGCGAAGTTGGCCGAATAAATATTTTGGGATAAAATACTGGTATTTTGGCTGTTTAACTTGCCGGCTTCTTGCATCCAAAGGGCGGTAAACCCGATTTCAAAGCGTGACTTTATACTCGGAAAATATCGATTTGCCCCTCCTTTTAGACTGAAAGATTCCCTCTGAACGGGTCTGAATCTTTCACTCACTAGTACAAAAGGATTAATTTGATATTCCGTGCCCAATTGTCTCTGAAGCAATGTCAAACTCCCACCAATATGCCAAGCGTACTGGCGAATCGGATGGTTGAAACGATGGAATATTCCGCTATGGTGGCCAGGCAACCATGACAAATCAGGTAAACCACGATTTATACTCTGATAATCGGTAAAAAATAAATTGGGTCTGAGATCTGAAAAGCGAGGTAATTCTTGTTCAAATTTATAGTACCCGCTCAAAACATTTTGGGGATTTATGGAGTAGCGAAGGTCTAGTTGGGGTTCTGCAGCCCATTGATGGAAATCCACTGCCGTATTATTTTCTGATTGCAAGCGTATTGGACTATAGGTAAATCTCGTACGCAGTGTTGCCATAAGTGCTCCAAAATGGCGGGTAGCAGATAGGTATGTGAAGTACCGAGGTATTTGTAACCATAAATCGTGTTGATATGAACTATCTGGTTTCCGTTCATCTCCTTGGGTGTTTAGCAGAGTCAAATCGGATGAGAATCGTGCCCCATCCCATTCTAAACCCAGTTCGGCCAACCATTGTACGCTATTTTTACGAGCCAAATATTTTCCTAAAAAGATGTTTTTGCCCTGACTTTGCACGGTAGATTGTCTCAACTGGTTAAAAGAAGTATCTACGCCAAAATACAACCCATAAAAATCGTATTTAGGCCGAAAGACTGTATTTCCTTGGTGAAAAGCAGTTTTGCCAATGAATTGGAGGACGGAAGATTCGCGTATTTTATAAGTGTACTCCAATGAACCGAAAACATCCACAGCGTTATGCTTTGATTGGCCAAAAACCGAAAAATCCCCACTTCCTGTTTGCGTGCGCAGCAGGGCAAAATTGTCTTGAATTGGCTTATTACTCGCTTTAAAAAAACCGCGAAACGCGTTTTTTCTGTTTTTTGGGAAATATTCGGATTCCACTTGAAGATTGCTAGTGCGATTTAGTTGATTAATGCTTCTATCTTCTGTTATGTCAAACTCGGTGTTCCCGGGTGTGTAGCGCGTTGTATTGCTGGCTGTCTGCTGAAGCCCTACCGAACCTAACCATCCTGATATTGTGGTTTTAAAATTTGAAGAATAGGGCAACACAAAACCTATGTACATAAGCCCGTTTCGATTGGCTTGTGTGTAGAGAGGCGGAAGGCCCGCATTTTCGAGCGATTGAGGTTGCAAAGCACGTTGTACTTCCATTGGGTTGGCCTGCAATGTTTGTTGTTTGCCGAAACCCTGAAAACCACCCCCAGCAGTCCATTCCACTTCAGAAAGAATATTGCCACCACTGTTATTGGCGTTACCAATGAGGTATATTTTCTCTTTTCGACTCAGAGAAAACAAGTTGGTCTGCACGCGTCCTTTCCACGCTTCGCCATAACCGCCGCCTGCTTCCACATTTCCGGAAAGTGCACGCTTGCGATCGGGTTTAATTTTCAAATTCATCACCATGCGATCGGATTGCTGAATACCCTGCATCAAAGGGTTTTCTTGAAAGCGGTCAATGACCTGCACTTTCGAAATCATGTCTGCACGGATATTGCGGGTGGCAAGTGTATAGTTTTGGCTGAATAGGTCGTCGCCTTCAATCAGAACACGCTCCACCGTTTTGCCGTTGTACGTGATGAGGCCGTTTTCGGCCACACTTACTCCCGGAATTTTTTTGAGCAAATCCTCCACGGTAACCTCGGTGCTGTCCGAAAAAGAAGCCATGTTGTATTCTGTTGTATCGTTTCTGGCAATTACAGGAGGCGTTTTGCCGCGCACCACTATTTCTTCAAGCACAGTGGTGGCCAATACAAAATCACGCACGGCAGGAAGTGCACGAAGTGCTAACCTAAAAGACATACTGCGATGGCCTAGACTCCGGGCAGTGACGGTGATGCTATCGCAATCGGTTTTGATCGTGAGTTGAAAACGACCCTCGGTGTCGGTATTGGTAAAAACCAGCACTTGATCGTCTTTGCATCCAGTGGCGACTACGCTGGCAAAGGTGATGGGATTGTTTAGTGAATCAAATACATGACCAGTGATGTTTTGGCCCTGCATTGTATGCTCATATAGAAAAAAAAGCGTGAGGAGGACGGCAAAGAATTTGGGCATAAGAATCCATTTGAACGCTCTTTATTGAAGATGTTATTTTTCTGGCTCCCACAACTCCAATGCGTTTGAATCGCGTGTTGTCCAAATATCAATGCCTTTCGCCTTCATTTCGTCCGCTTTTTTTTGCATAAATTCCCACATTGCCAAAAGATATTCCGTGTAGTTTAGGCCAGAATCTTTACCATAGGGAGGTTTTATTTTCTCAGGAATACTTTTAGAAAACTCAATGCCGACAAACGTAAAGTCCGCCGACCCATCGGTTGTTCGTGCTTCCAAAATAAGCCCCGGAAGGCCTCCCAATTTGAATGGCCCACTCGGAATAGGAATATCTAAGGTGTACCACGCTTCGTACTCGCGGCCATGAAACATACCCGTAGCCCTACGGCAATCATATAGTCCAAAACGTTTGTGCTCTGGGTGCAACACCCAAACGATGCCACCCAGGGTATCTGATACGATGCAGCGATTTTTATCTCCCACACACGGTAACCTGTAAAGCAATTTTCGTTCGATGTGCATTTTGTAGATAGGTGCCCCTTGCTTGTCTCCGCCCACCGCTTTCACCATTATTCCATCTGGCCTAGGGTATAACTCTCCCTGCTCCTCGGGATTCCCGCGATGGAGATACAGCGATCGGCTATTGTTAAAAAACAGTTCTGCAATTCCGTTTTTACTTGTCATCTCACTCAGGTGTACTTGATGCGAATAAGTGATTTTGCCGATTGGTATGGTATCTTCTAATGAAAACTTATTCGCTCGACTTTGTGCTGCTGATTGGTGCAAAGAAACTAAGAAAAAGAAAAAAATTGCATTTCGCATTGTTGATGGCTGTTTGGTGAAATAGTGCCTATCGAGATTGAAATAATCGTATTTCTTCCCAATAGGCACGTTATTCTAAAAATTACATGTTCGTCCCTGAGCCTAAGCAGCCAAGCCCCTCCCACACAGATATCAATTTGAGTGCTGCCATTTCGCAACTGCTTCCTGAAACACAAAAAGAGAATGGGGGATCTACCCAGCAGGACGTACACAAAGTGCACATTCCCTCAGGAGTCTTAGAAGGTGGGGCAACATTGATCTTCTCCGTAGGTTGATTTTATGTTGAATGCCTAATCCATTTACTTTTCGGCCATCGCGCCCTACTTCTTTTAAGGTAGTTTCGGGTATGCCCACAGTTGCAACTTGATACAAATGTCGAACCCTCCACTGCCTAAATCTGGCAGTGGTCAAAAAAATTTATTTTTTTATAAAATCTACCTGAAAGGTTACGGGGGCGCTCACATTCGTATGTGCTCTCATGTGGGTTATACGTAAGCCTACCGCCCAAACCCCACCCGCATAGTAGACCCCAACTTAGAAAAACGCTGAATCATCGCCACACAATACGTGGTATTATCATTCGACACGGTGTAATTGGCAAATCCCATTATCCCGCGAGCCGCCGCCCTCAACCCGCTAAATTTACTCAACCCCGCTCAACCCCGCTCAACAAAAAAAGCGCGAAGCCTCAAAAGAGACCCCGCGCATTTTTTTAGGTATTGGATGATTGGAAATGGCTTACCAACGGTCGCCACCGCCACCGCCTCCACGGCGATCGCCACCACCGTAACCGCCGCTTCCGCCGCCGCTTCCGCCACGACGGTC
>Ga0105045_10001228_pt1 | contig 20744 bp, 16 predicted proteins | sample MAT02_FD_78089 | JGI IMG/M metagenome (GOLD analysis project Ga0105045, IMG submission 78089) | Freshwater microbial communities from Lake Fryxell liftoff mats and glacier meltwater in Antarctica - MAT-02 (megahit assembly) | ecosystem: Environmental > Aquatic > Freshwater > Ice > Liftoff... | reverse complement strand
GGGATTGTCGAGAAGGAATAACGCGTTGGCTACTTCGCTCTTTTCAAATTGGCGTTGGACCGTCAGAAATCGAATTGCGTCTTCCCTAAAATAGGGAACTGGTTCCAGGTCTAGTTTTTCGTAGGCACCGGCTGTCAGCACATAAAAGCGTGTAGATGGATGAAACAAAGGTCCAAACAGCAAGTATCCAAATGCCGAAGTGAGCACGGCTAGCAGCAGAAGAAAGACGACACGACGCAAAAGGATAACTCGCTTGATGCGCACGTCTGCTTTGAAATCAGGTCTCCACGACTCTCTCAACATCGCTGGTTTGTGAGTTTTTTTCAATATAGAAACCAATCGCTCATGAATACGAGCTTAAGACTTGGATCTAGAACGATCCAAAAACATTCGCAACCGAACCGGGATGTCCTGTCGCGGTAATTCACTCACTAGAATAATAAAAAACGTATTGATGCAACGTCCTGTCAGTCGTTCGTCGGGCGGAATGGGGGCTTGATCTGGAGCTCCAAGACTACCACCACTCCAAGCTGCCGCCGCCGCAATCGCGCCTCCAAGACCTTCATAACCAATTTCATCAGCGATAAGTGCGCATTGCGATCTTTTCTCTTCGTCAGGTTCGTTGGCCCACTGAACAGCCGCTCCAAACGCAATCTTTTGCCTCGATGGTAGAGCTGATACAGTTGCTTCGTCAACGCAACGACGGGCCCACAACACACCTGCGGGTTTGGGAATCGTATGCGCACGCCACTTAATTGCGTCCTCAAGCAAACTCGCTTCCACCAATTTGTTTTCAAACTGACTTGCGTCCTTCCAATCTGTTGCGAGCGTGATTGCAGCCTCCGATAGGCCAATGTAGGTCGCGATATCGGAGGTCTTATGCAGATCCTCCGACTTGATCTCTGTTGTTTCTTCGACTGAATTCAATTTGGTTTCGAAGGCGATTTTCTCGTCCATCTCAACAATGAATTGGGTGAGCCCAGCCGAGATCGAGTCGCCATTTTTTAAATAAATTCTTGTTTCCGGATTTCCATTGACGAGGGTTTCGCGATCGTTGGTCATCGCTTGCAGCAGGCAAAAATCGATTTCGCAATGGATAGCAAAGTGAACATCAGCCATCGCCGCATCGTTCGGAAAAGAAACGTCCGTCCGTTCGGTTCTCCCAAATTGCGCAACTTGCCCAGAACGCAATACGATACGTTGATCGGCCGTGCCCGATTTGGAAATGATTGCAATACGCATGAAAACGGATCTCTCGAGCCAACCTGCAGAATTGAACTAATTGATTTTCACCACTCCACCCTGTATTTTAACCATCGCGCTACCCTTGATATCGGTTGCTGCCGCGCTAACTTCTGCCTTCATATCGGCTTGAATCACAATTTCGGTCGATTTGAGCAAAATTTTGGTCGGCGTGATCTCAATGCTGCTACTGCCCACTTTCAAGATAATCTTTTTTGCTGCGGTAATTTCACATTGCCCGGAAGTCACATCAATTTTCTGGTCACCCATTGAGATTGTGAGGGTGTCATTCCCATTTTTGATGGTTGTGGTTCGATCTTGCCAAACCTCTGTGGTTTGACTGCCCCCGTCGCTTTCGCTGGTTCCGATCTTAAGGTCTTGGTTGCCAAAAATCTCGATGGTTTGGTTTCCTTTGTCCTTCTTGATGAAACCAACTTTCAGCGAGTCGTTGTTTTCAACGACTCGCTCGAAGTCCTTTTCCGCGTGGAAGTAAATCACCTCCTCGTTCTTTTTATCCTCGAACCTGAGCTCGTTGAACGAATCTTTATCACCCTTAGGCGTGCTTCGAGATTTGATTCCGCTCTGTGTTGCCAAGTTGGGGAGTTCGTAGGGAGTACCATTCTCGCCATTGTAAACACGCCCCGTGATCAACGGTCGATTCGGATCCCCTTCCAAAAACTCGACCACGACCTCTTGTCCAATTCTAGGAACATGCATTGAGCCCCAGCCTTTTCCAGACCAAATCTGGGCGACCCGAATCCAACAAGAACTGCTCTCGTCCTTTTTCCCTTCTCGGTCCCAAGCGAATTGCACTTTCACTCTCCCCATCGAGTCCGTCCAAATCTCCTCGCCTGCCTTCCCAACGACGATGGCCGTTTGCGCACCGGCGATAACTGGTTTTGGCGTGACTCGCGGAGTTCGAAACATATTGGGGGCCGGAATAGCGGTGAATTTTACTTCAATCCGATTGTTTGGATCCTTTGAAAATGCCTCAACGTCACCTGCGGTTACAAGAATGGACGCGCTGACAACCATATACTTCGCATTCTCTTCCTCGCGAGGATGATCTTCCAGCGTAAACTGAACACCAGCATAGAGACGATGCGTTCGAGCCTTTGCTACAATTTGAGTAAACTTAACGTCGAACTCCTCGGAACGAAATCTCAAGTATCGTTCTCCCCCCGACGTCTCTGAATAGTCCCCTGGATACTCGTACTGCAAAATCTTGGAATGTGGGTGTTTTCGGTCTGTGTTGAGCCGAACTTCCAGATTGACATTGGGTTTATTGTAGTCAAAGTCTCGAGTGACCAACTCGCCTGGTTGAACGGCCACATGGTGCTTCCAATGATAGACATGTTCATGTCCGCCTACGACTTCGTTGGGTGGTCGAAACGCGATCGGATCACTGACCGATGGCAAGCCGGATTTGGAATCGGCGAGCACAAGCGTGTGCTTGGATTCGGTATGTTCAAAGTAGTAGAAGATCCCCTCTTGCTCCATCAGACGACTGACGAAATCAAAATCGGATTCTCCATACTGAACGCAATACTCTTGCGGTGCATAAGTATCTTTCAGTTTCAGCTCATAGTCAGAGAAGCCGTTCTTGACCTTGAACACCTTTTCAATGATCTGAGGAACCGATTGTTCCTGGAAGATTCGTGAGTCCAGGGAGTGAGTGAGCAACCAGAACCATGGCCTCAACTTCACTTGATAAAGTTGGTAACCGCCGTCCGTTCCGGCATTGAGAAACTGAGTTATGATGCCATGAAAGTATCGCTTGTCTCCATTGGGAAGCTCGACCGCGATGGACATCTCCTTGCCGATTATCTCGTAGGGAGAAATGTCAACATTCGGACTCAGAACTTCCACGTCGTATTCGAATGGTGTTCCTAACTGCTCCGCCCCCTCGAGCTTTTTGAACATGCATTCTGCCGCGAGTGGCCCCGTCAGTTTGTGCAATCGTTCCGCCGAAACCTTGTTATCGCTCATTCCGAATTCCCCTAAAGGCCATGCCCATCGCCAAAAACAACTTCCGCTTAAGATCTCAGTAGATTGAGCTAATCGTTTCGGCGTTTTGAACCCTTGGGGGACTCGAGTTTTCGATTAATGTTCCGAGATGTCCCAATCAGGCTGTTCTTTCTGTTTTGAAAATCCCTCATCTTGCTCATGGCTCTTGCCCGCTTAGAAGACAACTGAGCATGGATCGACTTCAAAAAGGACAGTCCGGGTACATCCTTGAGTTCATGAAGAATTCCCTCCAAAATGTCGAACATAGGAACGTTTCCTCAAAGCAATTGACTAAATCGAGAACTAGGTAAACTAATTATTCGAAAAATTCGACTTGAAAACAACTCGAATCCTTCCTCCAATCTCCGACATAACGCATTATCGGAGCGTTGTTGAATGCACGACATCAAAAACGCCTTCGTTAATTCTAAACGGCAAAAAGCAAGCGGAAAGACCCATGCATTCCTACGCAGTATATCTCGATTCCATTTTGGACCAACCGAGTTTCCAGCAATTGGCCCGACAAATCGAAGATGCTCCTCAAAATCCGAGATACCATTTTGATCTCGGAATGGCCGCCTCGGAATCCAATCATTGGGAACTAGCTTACCAATGCTTCACCAATGTCACGAAACTGGCACCTCAAGTGGATGTTGGCTTCTTCAATCTGGGCAACGCGTGTTTCGAACTTAAGAGGCTCGACGAAGCCTGCCAAGCTTACCAACAGGCCTACGACATTAACCCCGAAAGCGGAACGCTTAACAATCTGGGCAACGCCTTTGCCGCAGCAGGAAACTGGAAACAAGCTCTCGCCGCTTACGATAATGCCTTGAATCTGAAATCTTGTTCCAAAGCCGACGCAAAGCTCGCCTTCCGCAATCTAGGAAAGGCTTTGATCTCGACCGACGATTGGACAAACGCGATCGCCAACTTCCGTCGCGCCTCGGAAATGTTCCCAGATGACGAAAGCAACTTGGTCAACGAAGCTTACTGCCATGCCCAAAATTATGTCTATTCCAAATCCATCGAATGTCTGGTGAAGGCAATCGAATTGAAACCCAATCAACCAAAGCTTCTCGGGCTGATCGGCGAAACGAACTTCACTAGAGGCATGATTACCGAATCGATTCTCTGCCTCGATCGCGCATTCTCCATCGAACGACCTGCGTTGGATAGTTACAGCCAATGGATCAAAATCCTGACACACTATCCGCAAGTCGCCAAAGGTCGGCTTTTTGATGAGGCAACTCGATGGGGAAAAGTCGCTACCGATCAATCTGCGACAGCTACCAATCTGAGCGATTCGACTCTGCCCGCACCAAATCTGAATATGTCGCTTCGTGTTGGAATTCTTATCGATTCCCATCGAGATGTGCCGCTCGTACCAAATGGAATCCCAGCCTGGCTACTGAGACTGATCGACAGATGCGACCCTACCAAAATGGTTTGGACCATTTACGATGACGCATGCTGGATTGATTCGACCTGTGAGTCTCGCACGACGGGAGAGGTTGCGATCCGATCAACACAAAAACTCGACGATGCATCGCTTGAGTCTCTCATTCGCTCCGACCAAATCGCAGTCCTCATCGATTCGAAAGGGCACTCGAAACGAAATCGACTGTCTGTCTTCGTTCATCGCGTTGCCCCTATTCAAGTTTCCTGGGGAGGTTTTCCTCTTACTTCCGGTTTGCCACAAATGGACTTCTATTTGAGCGACTCCTTCCTGATTCCCATCGGCGATGAAAGCAACTTTGTCGAGTCTGTGCACCGACTCCCGTCATCCATCTGCTTCACGCCAGTCAACGGCGACTCGTCGGAAGCAATGGATTCGTCGTATGATCCGCTATTTGCGACCAAGACCTTTCGTTGTGGCTTTCTTGGGCTCCCCGAAACGCTGAACGACAACCTGTTTCGAGCTTGGACCGAAGTTCTGTCCGCAATCCAAAATTGCGAGTTGGTTTTTATTGGACCAACGTATGTCGATCGTGAACTTCAGGACCATATAAGGGAACGGTTTGCACGACAAAGCATCGAGCGAACAAGGATTCAGTTTCACTGCGATACCGAATTGGAGAAGCAGCAAAGGCTGACAAACGACATGGATGTGATTCTCGATTCGTTTCCAGTAAACTCGTTGCAAGGAGCCTTGGGAGCACTGGCCTGTGGCATCCCCGTTGTCACTAAACTAGAAGAAAGAATGGCAGGCCGCACCGTCGCCAGTGTACTGCAACGTATCCGACGTAAGGAATGGATTGCCGCCGATGTCGAATCCTACCGCGATCAAGTCTTAGATTTATTCGGACAGCGAGAACAATTACGTCTTCAGCAACAACAACGCAGACAAGAGTTTCATGATTCGCCGATCTGCGACACGCAGTCCTTTGCAGCGGACTTGCAAAATGCGATCCTCAAAATGAGCACGTCCAAACGACACGAAAGCTAAATCAAAGAAAATGACCTTTCCAAGCTTACAATCCGGCCTCACTCGAGTTCAATTAGAGCAGATCAAGACGTACTTAACCGCGCGGGGATGGAAAAACGAGCCATCTCAAGGCCGACTGTGTTTCACCAAGCAACCAAACGATCAAGATGGGATTGTCAGCGTCTTCGTTCCCGATGATATGTCTCATCCAAAGTTTCGAAGTCTACTCCAAAACATGGTCTTTTCGCTGTCGGTTGTCGAAGGCCGAGAGCCGATGGAATTGGTTGCCGATATCGTTCAAACCGTAACTGCAGCAAAGCCCGCTGCAACGACGCTTCCTCAGACGGCATTGACGGTAGCGCCTCAACGGTCACGTATTACACTTCGCAATACATCCAACGAAGTGACCGCGATCCACTTGATCGAGGATCGTTCTGAGTTTGAGTTGCAGCCGAACGAAGAAGCAGTGCTCGTTGTTTCAACGAACCCTACATCCGAATGCGTCCTGGAAATTCGTGGAAAAATCGCCATTCGAGGACTTCAATCTAAAGTAGGAGACGAAAGCGCTCACCAAGCCCTCTACGCTTTACCCAAGACCGCGCCGTCCGTCGATCAAGCTTGGTTTAAGAACTGGATCAACCTCAATCTGATGTCTAAATCCTTGGTATTTGACGGCCAAACCTCGCTTTCCGATTCCGAACCGCAGTCCGATCCTCCTCGGGAGCTGTTCGCGGCCGTCAATCGTTTTCTTTTTGCTATTCAAAGCGACGATACAATGGTTCCAGTCCCAGCACTCATGCGAGCGATGGCCTCTTTGCTGTGCGAATTTGCACAAGCGAGTATCGAGTCGGATGCGATGCGAGTAAATCTATTTCAACTAGCACGCTTGCTACTAGCTGGCGAGCGAATTACCCTTATGCTCTCAAGCGAACATCAAAACTCGCTTTGGAGCACGGCACGCGAGGATGACACAACGCAGCCAATTCGGGTGTTGCGTTGGCTCAAGGATAACTCGACCCGACTTTAGGTAAGAGCCAGCGTAGTTTCGGCAGGCAAAACGACATCGCGAAGTCAATGCGACTTCGATTTAGAATGAATGGGAGAATGAGGACAGTGGAAGAATTTTGCAAACGTGTGACTCGGTCCGTAGCCTTTGGCAGAGTCATCATCATTTTGATTGTTCTGTCGGGCGTCTTGGTTGGGATTGAAACTTATCCGCGATTCGGTGACGGGACGTTTTTTGGGGAATGTCTCCAAATGGTCCAGAACTTAATTCTGTTGGTGTTCTTCGTTGAGATTTTGATGAAGATCATCGCCTGCGGTAGTAAGCCTTGGAAGTTTTTTATGGAGCCGTGGAATGTCTTTGATTGCATTATCCTTTCGATCTGCTTGCTGCCGTTGAATATGCATTCGGCAGCCGTCATCCGAATGGCCCGCATCCTTCGCGCTCTGAGAATGATCACTGTGCTGCCGAGACTTCGATTGCTCGTAAGCGCACTGCTAAAATCCATTCCTTCGTTGGGCTATATCGGGGTTCTTTTGGGACTGCATTTCTACATTTACTCCGTTATTGGAACGGTTACGTTTGGAAGCAATGATCCGATCCGCTTTGGCTCGCTCCATTCAACCGCCTCGACTCTCTTTCAAGTCTTGACGCTCGAAGGCTGGAATGACGTGCGAGACACTCAAGTGCTCGGTTCCGATGTTGCTTACGACGATGCTTGGAAGACGTTAGCTGAAGGTCGCCGCGTTTCAGAAGCTCAACCGCTTGTTTCCACGATCTACTTCATGACATTCATTCTTCTCGGAACCATGATCATGCTCAACCTCTTTACCGGGGTCATCATTACGAGCATGGAAGAAGCGCAGGAAGAAGCCAAACAGGGAGGACGCAGCAATCAACTCGCAGACAAAGGATTCCTGACGCTGCACGACGAGTTAAGCAATGTGAGCCTCCAGATGCAAGAGATCATGAATCAAATGAGCAAAATGCAGGAACGAGCTTCTCAGTTGGGGGTGGCAACAAAGCCAATGAAAAATCTACCGACAACTGAGCCGACCGAAGAGTCCTACTAAGGTTTCTCGATTTTGTTTGCAAGCTTCACGAACTGATCGCATTCGGTCAGGTCTTTTGAACTCAACTTTTTGGGCATCATTTTTTCAAACTTCTTCTTAAGTTCGATCACTTCCGACTTCTTAGCATTCTTGAACGTATCTTCCGACTTGAAGGCTTTTTCTAGGGTTACGAGCGACTTCCTAATGTCTTGCACAAGCTTGCCGAAAACATCTTTGTCCTCGGATTGGCGAAGATCGGAGATTTTCTTTTCCGAAGTTTTGCCGGTTGCTTTGACCGACTTTAAAATGTCATCGATAGTACCTGCAGGTTCCTTGTCTTCGGAAGGCTGAAGAATACCAAACCCTACTCGAACCTGATGGCCTGTTTGGATCTTGAACGCCTCGCGAACAATCCAATCCATTGGCGTCTTGTCTTTCTCAGCGAAAGAGAGGTCGACGTTGGTCTTGGAGAAAGCGACAAACTCGCCAGCAACCTTAGAAGCCCCTTGTCTAGAGCCCTCCGGCAACAGACTTGCTAACTCCTTTAACTCTGCTGGCTTGAACTCTTTCTTGAGCTTGACGCCAATAACGCACTGAGTTCCCTTCCAAGCGATCCCGAAGTGCTGAGTTTTGTTGACTCTTTTGAACGCTTTGGTCAAGTCGAGCAAGTCGTTCTTCTCCGGAGTTTCGACGACTCCAAAATGAAACTCAATCTCTTTGAAGGAGACCATGCCTACCGTCATGAGATCGTCCGCCTTCGCATCAATCTCTTTTGCAATCGCCGTTCTCAGCGTCAAACGGTATGCTTTGACCGCTTTCTCGATGTACGAGTTAAGCTTCTCCAGGATAGGCTTTGCATCCTTGGGATCGTCCTCCAATACGATCTCGCCAAACGAGTCGGCCACCTTCTTGTCAAAGGCAGCCCGAAACTTCTTGATGTCGGCATTTTTCTCGTGGTCGAACTTGATTACGCCTGTTCCCTTCGGCAAAACAATACCGAGTTGTACTCGAATCGGCTTGATCAGCAATAGTTTTTCGACGTCGTCAATCGTGACGCCGCTAGGCAGCGTCAGCTTCGCCAATTCCAGCCAATATTCTTCAATTTCAACTAAGTCTTTTTTTGACATGGACAGAACTCTGCTTGGGTTGGATCAATCAAACGCGTAGCCAAACTCACCATTGTCGACAGTCACTCGGACCTGCGACACCTTACTCCCCGCCATGAGTCGAGTCAGCATCTCGCGACTGATCGATGGCAACAACGTATTCGTCAAAATCGCATCGATCATTCGACCTCCGCTCTCAAGTTCCGTGCACCTGTTTACGATCAATCGAACGACATCATCATCATACAAGAAGGGAAGCTTATGATTGACCGCGATTCGCTTTTCAATACGTCCGAGTTGCAATCGACAGATATTCGCAACCATATCGTCGCTAAGCGGATAGTACGGAATGGTCACAATTCGTCCAAGAAGTGCCGCAGGGAATACTTTCAGAAGCGGTTCCCGCAACGCTTTCGCGATTCCTTCCGGACTGGGCATCAACTCTGGGTCTTTGCACATGTTCATGATCAAGTCGCTGCCGACATTGGTGGTCAATAGAATGAGCGTATTCTTGAAATCGATCAATCGACCTTCGCCATCTTCCATGATCCCTTTGTCAAACACTTGAAAGAAAATCTCGTGGACATCGCTGTGCGCTTTCTCGACTTCATCGAGCAAAACGACGCTGTAAGGCTTACGCCGAACCGCTTCGGTCAGAATACCACCTTCGCCGTATCCAACGTATCCTGGAGGAGCACCTTTTAACGTCGACACAGTATGGGCTTCTTGAAACTCGCTCATGTTGATCGTGACGGTGTTTTGTTCACCGCCATAAAGGGACTCGGCCAAAGCCATTGCGGTCTCTGTTTTGCCAACGCCAGACGGACCAGCAAGCATGAAAACGCCAATAGGCTTGTTCGGATTGTCGAGTCTCGCGCGAGATGTCTCAATCCGTTTGGCAATCATCTCCAGAGCATGCCGTTGGCCGATCACGCGTTTGTTAAGGGTTTCCCCCAAAGCCAAGATCGCCCCGATCTCGTTTTTCACCATTTTGCCAACGGGTATTCCCGTCCAATCAGCGACGACCGAAGCTACCGCTTGTGCATCGACTGTCGGTAGGATGAGCGGGCTGTCACCTTGCAGCTCTGCCAGCTTGTCCTGGTGCTCCTTTAGCAGCGACAGCAGTTTGGCACGTTGCTCTTCGGTCAATGAAGCCACTTCGGGCGGAGTAACAGCCGCTGCTGCACTATCCGCTTGAGCCTCAAGCCTGCTATGCGTGCCCTCGACCTTTCCACTTCGCTCTCGAAGCTTGGCCCGAATCTTGAGAACATCCTCAACGAGTTTCTTTTCCAGCTTCCATCGCGTTTCTAAAGCTTCCAAACGAGTTTGCTCTTCCAGCATTTTCTCTCGAACCACTCGCTCGCGCTCCTCGGTCTCAACGCCAACGATCTTTTCCCGATCAATGATCTCAAGTTCCGTTTTTAACGCCTCAATTCTTCGACGGGAGTCATCCACCTCAGCCGGAATCGCATGTTGGCTAATCGCGACACGAGCCGACGAAGTATCCAGTAAGCTCACCGACTTGTCCGGCAACTGGCGAGCTGGAATGTATCGATGTGACAGGCGAACAGCAGCCTCGATCGCTTCATCCAAAATTTGCACCCGGTGGTGTTTCTCCAGAGTAGACGCAAGCCCGCGCATCATCAAGATCGCTTTTTCTTCCGAAGGTTCATCGACTTGAACCACTTGAAAACGTCGCGTGAGAGCAGGGTCTTTCTCAATGTGTTTCTTGTACTCAGCCCAAGTGGTCGCCGCCACCGTCCGCAAAGTTCCTCGCGCCAAAGCAGGCTTGAGAAGGTTCGCCGCATCGCCTGTTCCGGCTGCTCCGCCAGCACCCACCAACGTATGAGCTTCGTCAATGAACAGAATGATCGGCTTTTGAGAAGACTGAACGGCTTCAATGACCTGTTTAAGTCGTTCCTCGAACTCCCCTTTCATGCTCGCACCGGCTTGCAATAATCCAACATCCAATGCTCGAAGAGAAACATCCTTGAGCGCCGGAGGAACATCACCCGCGACAATTCGAAGCGCGAACCCCTCCACCACCGCAGTCTTGCCGACACCAGCTTCGCCAGTAAGAATAGGATTGTTCTGCCGCCTACGCATCAAGATATCGACGACTTGTCGAATCTCTTCGTCGCGTCCGACAATTGGATCGATCTTTCCTGTTCTGGCTTGCTCGGTTAGATCGACCGTGTAGCGATTCAAGGCATCCTCACCGTTGGATGCTCCAGGTATAGCTCCACTCGCTTCCCCGGGAACAGCACCGCCACCGACATTCGAGCCGTCTTTGCTTTGCAAGGACTCTTCGCAAGATGAACCTACAATCTTTGCGAAGTTCTCTGAAAGCTGGTCAACTTTGACCTTCTCAAACTCTCGCGAAATCCCCAATAACGTATTTCGCAAAGTTGGCGTCTTGAGACAGCCTAGTATTAAATGCCCAACGCGGACTTGCGATTGTCCGAACATCAGTGTCGAAAACAGCCAGCCTCGTTCGACTGCCTCGTCCACATGGGACGAAAGGTCCGAAATGCTTGAAGCCCCTCGTGGCAAACGATCGAGCGCATCGGTAAAGTCCTTGGCGATCCGAGCTGGATGCAACTCGAAAGACTTAATGATCTGATGCAAATCGGAATCCTGTAACTGCAGAATCTGATGGAACCAATGTACGATCTCAACATAAGGATTGCCACGCAGTTTGCAAAAAGTGGTAGCGCTCTCAATCGCCTTGTATCCCAACGAGTTCAATTTTCCAAATAACTTTGCTCTACTAATCTCTGACACAATTCAACTCCTTGGTTAATGGTTCGTGTACTCAACCTGTGATGTTTTGTCGGGTGATTTTACTGTTCGTTTCGATTTGCAGGTGGGATCTACCATGAGCTGATTGGCGTGATTCTTCGGGGCGCGACTCGATAGCCATGTTGTCCAACCAAGTTCACCCTGTCGACCCAATGTCAGCCCAGGTACTTCCTCTTTTGCAAGAACCAACTGAACTTCCCAAGACAGCTCAAGTCCAACGTATTGGTCCACAAAAGAACGCAGTCGCAGAATACTTTTGCCGTTTGGCAAAAGCCCCTTAAACTGCTTGAGATTCATCGGACCCAAGACAATTCGAAAGCGTTGCTGACAATCTCGCACACGAGCTCCCAGTGTGAAACTTTTGCCCAATGTACAAGATTCGGGATTTCGTCCCAGTCTGCAATGGCAATCCTCTGGCAGTTGGACCCAGTGACTTACAAACGGTTCGATCGTAACCTTGGCATTGAAGAACGATTGAAGCATGGATGCCAATCCAGAACTATGCTTGCTGACCGAACCTAGAAATGCGGCAAAGTAAAGTTTTGCTCGATCAGGCATCGCGTCTCGATCTTGCAGCGGCTTCATCCCAATTCCGCACAAGGATGCAACATACTGAGTGAACCGATCGCTCTCCGCTCGGTCCATGTGAACCGTTGGTTGACTAGCGGCCCAGGCTCGATAAAAAAAACTTGCCATCCGATGATGGAAAACATCGGCAAACCTAGCCGTCGTTTCATCCTGATGATGGCGAATTCGCTGTTGGGCAAAATCCGTCAGGTGAATGGGCAAGGGGCCATTGGGACCAAAAAGCCCCAAAAAGTAGGTCATCAATCGGTAGCGACCCTCTATCTCTTTGGGACCAAAACTCTCGATTGAGGTTGGCGCAAAATTCAGAGTTGGAACCTGACCAATGCGAATAGATTCATCGTTGGGCCGGCTTGCGGTGCCTGTCGGAGGATTCTTTTGAATCAATGCATCCACCATTCGGATCGCCGATAGGAAGGTGAATGAGTGCGGTTCTCGCTGTAGCTTCGCTAATCGAGCTAGAGAATCTGCCGACATCCGATTCGAATCGGCCATCGCATTACCTCCCCACGCTCCACTGTGCGAAGCACGGTCTGTGTGAATGAATTGATTGAAACGTACTTGCGAAAGAAGTCCGAAAGGACTGCCCCCAAAAGAAAAACTCCCGAACCCTCAAAGCGAGATTCGTCGAGAGTCAAAGTGATCTCAAGACCCCGCCCAAACGTCAGCGGTCCACTTTGCGACAATCGTCGAACGATCGGCGAGGAAGCGACCGAGACAATTCCATCTGTTTGATGAACGGATGATTGCTCGTACGCTTCTTGATACAGATCGAGCATCTCACGAAGCGTAGCAGCTCCTTTGCCATTCCCATCGACGAGCGATAAATAATTCAAGGACAAATGACTGATTAGACGCCAGCTCCGCTCACCCGACATTGCCGAGAATGAAGGCTTGGGCTCGGTAGGACCAGCCAGGCACCTTATGGAACGAACCGGTGCACCTGACTCAACGGTAAAGTCCGTCGTGGACTTTCCGATAGGCATGGTAATTGGCAAATCGCGGTTTGTACAAAAAACGCGCAAATCCAGTTGCTCCAATTCGGCAGAGTAAGGAGCATTTCCTGAGTCCACAATCGACAGATAAACTTCGCTACCAATGTAGCTAGTCCTCGGCCCCTTTCTCCTTTGTTTTGTTGATAACTGACGTTGCGTTCGTCGAAGCGAATAATAGGCATTCGCAGACTGCGAATTCTCGATATCGACATCGTTGATATCGTGAAAAGGGCGGAACTTTTTCATCATGTCCGAATCGTCGCCATATCCCGAAACGTCGAGAACAGAATGCACTTCAAAGTCCATCGGGCGTGTTCTATCTGCAAGGACGTGATACTCCACTTCCGAATCGGTAACCTGAATCCTATCCGCCCGATGTGGAAACAGATTAATGGCTGGTGAGCAAAACAAACCAAAGTTGTCCGCATCGACAACACTCTCCATGCGGTTCTGCAATTTGCGCAGCGGGATGCTAATGTCCAACGTATTGGTAGGGCATTTAGCCAAAACCTTCCCTAAGCCATTCAATTGAAAGAACAGAAACCGTTGCTGAAAAGCGAAGTACTCGCTGATCAATCGGTAACCTTCAAACGATTTTGGACTTGCAGGCAAAAGGGCTTGGTCCTCATCAAAACCCATCGGCAGGATCTTGGAATCCAATACGGTCATTTCCGTTTTGGAACCGTCGCCCCATCCTACAACGACACCCATGGCGTCCGCAAAAATTTGCTCATAGAGAATCATGGCTCGAGCATCGCGGCCTCGTATATAGATTGGCAACTCCTCCATGGGAAGCTGATTAAACAAACTACCGTTTAACGATTGCAACCGGAAACGCAAAACAGCCTTGGCGGCCTGAAAACGATTCGGCAAACGCCCATCGACTGCGTCGCGACTTGAGTAAACTACCTGTTCAATTCGAATCGGCCAGAGCGTTACCGATTGCGATGTTCGATACTCGCATGACGTTTGATCGCCCGGTCCCATCAGACTCTTCAAGGAGGAGCCTCGTTTGATTTCAAAACCGTCAACAAGAGTTCCTTCATCCGCATCGGGTTCAAACTGCACAATCGCCATCGAAGGGGTCGGACACAAATACTGTGGATAAACCATCTCCAAAAGATGATCGGTAAACTTCGGAAATTCATCATCTAACTTTAAGTGGACGCGGGCAGCCAAGAACGCGAATCCTTCGAGTAAACGCTCGACGTAAGGATCAGCGCATTCAAACGAATCCAATCCCAGTCGACCCGCGATCTTAGGAAACTCCTTTGAAAACTCTCCACCCATCTCCCGAATAAACAGAAGCTCACGGTTGTAGTAATCGAGCATGCGCGGGTCCATAATCAAACCCGTCCATTCCGAAGCAAGTACGCTCTCAACTGACTCAAATCCATTATTGAGGCGCCTCGTTGATGGTTACTTTGCCTGTCTCCAAATCCAATTCGGTTCGCAAGTACATTCGAATTGGAACCGGCTGTGCCCACAACTCGCCGTTGATCTCAAAAACCAGAGTTTTTTGCGTCATCATTTCAAAGGAGTACTTGGCTTTCACCTCTATCGTGCCATCAAGCATTCGAGGCTCAAAGGCGATAACAGAATCTCGTACCTGGCGTTCTAATTTTTTAAGATCGATTCCCGATGCTGTTGAGCCCGCTACTGAGGTGATCCCAAAATTCAAGACCGATTTTCGGACAGCTGGGTAATCTGCGAGCTCCAAGACCGATTCCGCATTCTCCGTGTTAAACAACCACCCAAGATCACGGAGAACACACTCTCGCAGCCTTTGCAAACTTAGAACACGAGCATCTCGCGATTCCAGAAGTTCGCGTGGCGAGTTATCTGTGAGTCTATCCAAGAGTGAAGGCTGGAGTCGTTCTCGTTGCGTGAGCTCAGCCATTCATTTGCTCGTGCGTCAATTCGATTTTCGAAATCTGGGTCAACGGATACTCATCGACATCGGTTGTCAACAATCGTTGACCATAGCCAATATACGTATCTTCACCGACCTGGTCCCAAATGGTCTTCCAACCAATTCTCACTTGATCATCCGATTGAGACTCACTCTCAGGATAACGAGTTGGGATAAACCCGACCATTTCGCCCCCGTTTGCCCATTCAAATCTTGCTGGCAACCAAACCATATCGCGAAGGTCCGAGACCTTTTCCATCGAGACCGTTCGAATGCGGTGGAATGGAACCCAAAAATACTTGCCATTAATAATGGCCTCTAGGAAAGGTCCGATTCGCGAATCGGCATCCGCTACCCAACCAAACGATTCCACTTTCGGAGGAATCTTTTCTTCGGAAGTCGAGCCTTCCGGGAACAACGTGATGCAGCCAGAAGACGCGGGCGCCTCGTCTAACGCCTTGGCCCGAAGCTCCAATGCTTCGGGCAAGTTTCCGTTGCTCTGCAATTTGAGTGATTCAAAAACCAGCGCCATCCAAGCCTCTGGTTCACCGAATAACAGCGGTGCCCGTTTTCCGGAGAAAACCTGCTGCCGCAACGCTTCGCAACTAAGCGTTTCTTGGTAAGTCTGAGCGAGCGACATCATCTCAGGGCTCATGTCACGAAGCACATTTAGCTGCGTAAGAGCGCGATCCCATTGCCCCGCAATCGAGAGCAATTGGAAGAAAAAAACGCGATGCTTTGGCTCAGCCGGATTGTCACGAATTTGCGTAGTGACCTGAGCCATCGTGGCTTTCAAGTCCGTAAGGTGAAACGACCGTGATGCAGACATGTGATTCCGAATTCAATAAACAGTGTTCTAATCCTTCAACAACACATCGGACTTGAAATCCGCGTTTGTTTGTTCGTCCCATCCCAGAGGGCCATGAACCTCAAAGGTTTTGCCATCCTTGGTCGCGCGATATTTCATGGCTGCTCGGTTGTACCAAATACTGATCGACTCGGTTGGACGACCATCATCACTCGCATCAATGCCCCAGTTACTGATAATCGCGTTCTCAATTCGGATCTGCAAAATAGGTTGGAAAGGCTTTAGGTGCCCCCCTTTGTTTTGGTCTAGACCCTTGTTTTGAACCACATGAATATCGATGTTACACCGACTGTTGCTCGCATCTTTTCGATTCTTCATCGCATTATGCATCAGATATACTGTTGCAGAATCGACCGTCTTATCGATCGACAACTCCTGATCATTTCCATCCGAACCGACTTCGATGTCCTTTCCCCCAGCATCGACAGCCTTGACAGAGCGGCCCACTTTGAAGCTGAAACTCGTCGCCACAAACCAATCCTTGTAGCTAGGGATGATGACATCCCCCTTTACTCGGTCGACTCGAACCAGAATCATTAAGGTACTCCATAGGCGAGGGCTACAAAAAATCGAACCGAAGAAGCCAGCCACAAGTTGTTGCGAAGGCTTCGTTCATGTTCTATCCAAGAACAAAGCGACTAGTTTGCCTTATGCTTTTCTGCATCTTTTGGCAGTACAGCTTCAGTCCATGGCTTTGCCTTGACCTGATCCCATCGGCAGTCACCTGCGTACTTGAATTCCTTGCCGTCTGGTGAGGTAAAGTAACAGAAAGCAATCTTGTTGTACCATAACGCTACGTCTTCGGTTGGGCGATCGTCACCGTCACCGCTCGTGCTCCAGCTTTTAATGAAAACGTTATCCAGCTTGTACGCAAGGTAAACAATGTTGTACATCTCGTTGTTATCCAGCGTGATCGCTTGAACGAACTTGATGTCAGCCTCCTTACAAGACGAGCCACTGATTGCTTTGCGAGCCAACCAGACGGATGCAGAATCCATACTTTTGGAAATAGTGCACTCTTGCAACTCGCCGACACCAATGTTGATGTCCGCCGTTCCTCCCTTGCCGCTTTCGGCTAGCTCACGCTCAACGCCAAACCCGAAACTATCGGCAGTAAAGTACTTGTTATCGTCCGGCTTGTCGAAACCCTTGATGTTGCAATCTCCAACGATCCCGTCAATTCTAACCAAAATCATAATTTAACCCTCTCTAGTGGCACACTTTTGAAAAAACAACAAACAGAAGATTGAACAAAATCTACCCAGTTGGGAGCCTTGACGTCAGACGCAGCGACACTGTCAGACCTTCCAACTGGTAATGAGGCTTGAGGAAAAACTTTGATTTGTAGTAGCCAGGATTGGCAGGGTCTTCCTCGATTACAACCTTGGCTTCCGAGAGCGGACGCCTCGCTTTATCGTCTTGTGAGGCTGCTGTAGGATTTGGTTCGACGTATCTATTAATCCAATTTTGGAGCCAAGTACCGAGACTTTCTTTGTTCTGGTAGCTTCCAACTTTGTCGCGCACCATACACTTCAGGTAATGAGCGAACCGACATGTAGCAAACAGGTAAGGCAATCTCGCCGAAAGCTGCGCGTTTGCAGAAGCGTCGGGATCGTCATATTCTATTGGTTTCTGCAATGACTGAGCGCCTATGAAAGCCGCGAAGTCGCTATTCTTTTTGTGGATCAACGGCATGAACCCATTCTTGGCAAGTTCCGCTTCTCTACGATCGCCAATCGCGATTTCAGTCGGACATTTCTGCTCAATCCCACCATCTTCGGTTGGGAACGTGTGGGTCGGTAGCCCCTCTACCGAACCGCCGGATTCGATACCTCGTATCGACGTGCACCATCCATACTCCTTAAATGAACGGGTTATGTTCGTCGCCATCGCGTAGGCCGCGTTCGCCCAGCAATACTTCGAATGATCGCTACCATCCACCGATTCTTCGAAATCAAACTCCTCGACTGGATCGGTTTTGGAACCATAAGGCAATCTTGCCAAGTAACGAGGCAAACACAGCCCAATATACCTTGAGTCATCTGACTCACGCAGAGACCGCCAAGCAGCGTACTCAGGTGTCCCAAAGATCTTAGTCAAGTCACGTCGATCATTGAGGTCCTGCCAACTATCCATTTGGAATAGATTTGATGAGGCACCCGTAATCAAAGGCGTGTGCGAAGCCGAGCAGATTTGAGCCATCTCAGTCAGCAGGGCAACGTCCGGGGGACTATGATCGAATTGATAATCGGCTACCAAAGCACCGTAAGGCTCACCACCGAATTGACCAAACTCTTCTTCGTAAATCTTCTTGAACAGTGGACTCTGATCCCATGCTGTCCCCTTGAATTTCTTCAACGTCTTGCCAGCCTCTGCTTTCGAGATGTTAAAAACCTTAATCTTAAGGTTTTCGTCGGTCTCCGTGTTGTTCACGAGATAGTGCAAGCCTCTCCAAGCACCCTCAAGCTGCTGGTATTCTCGTTGATGGAGTATCTGGTTTATCTGCTCCGTCAGCTTCTTATCAATCGATGCGATAATCGCCGTGATCGAGGCGAGCGCGTCGCTCGATACGACATTTGCGTCCTGCAAGGCTTGCTCGGCGAGCGTCCTTACTGCTGACTCAATTGCATTTTTAGCATCGTTCGATTGAGGCCGAAACTCCTTGTTGAGCAATGCCGAGAAATCACCTTCCGCAAAACTCGTTGCTCCTAAAGCCTGCTGTCCTTGTCTTTCCATTTATTCGCTACCTTAATCTTTCGCCCACAATTGAATGAATCGTTTTAATCAAAATTTTTGTAATCACCACTGGAGGGCAAAGACCTACAGATCGTTGAGCAACGCATCTAGATCATCGTCCGATGCAGGAGGCGTATCGGACTTGGGCGGAGCAACTGGAGCAGAGGCCTGTGCAACTGGAGCAGGGGCAGGTGCGACTGGAGCAGGTGCATTTGGATTCGGAGCCGCTACTAGCGACCGCAAAACCGCCGGATCCTTAAGCAAGTTACCAACCAACTCTTCGGCCCCAGACTTCCCGTCCATATAGGTCAAGAGATTTGACAACTGCGTCCTCGTCTCGAGCAACTTTCGCAACGGCTCAACCTTTTTTGCGATAGCAGCAGGCGAGAAGTCTTCCATGCTCTCAAAGGTGATGTCGCACATCAGATTACCATCACCTGTGAGCGTGTTCGGAACCGCAAAAGCAACCCGAGGTTTCATCGACTTGAGACGATCGTCAAAATTGTCGACGTCAATCTCCAAAAACTTTCGGTCAGAGACGCCAGGTAGTTTCTCAGAAGGGTTGCCTGACAGGTCGCTCATGACACCCATCACGAATGGCAACTGAATGGTCTTTTGCGCTCCGTACACTTCAACATCGTATTCGATTTGTACCCTAGGAGCCCGATTCCTCGCTATAAACTTCTGAGCGCTTTGCTTGGCCATACGCAAGTACCTTTAAAAACTTTCTCGAACGTGGAACCTAGTAAAATAGTGTAACAACAAAAAATGCCCTTTTCAACTGAGGGATGCCGCTCAACTTCGATAACGATAGCATCATGAGGGTAAGTTAGCATTAAAATTCAATCGAAGCGCCATTTGCAAATCCCACAGTCGTTTAAAAACCTTCTTTTCGGAAGTCCGAGGAGCAATCCCCAAGATTTCTGAAATTTGATGAATAAGCCACTCGGAAGCGGTTCACGCATCAATAATCGTCCGAGGGGCGATGCGGTGCCCTTGGGGATTCATCATTCTTGAAATTACTTTGCTTTACTTCCACAACTTCCTCAGCCCCAGGACCACCGATCACAACAGCTTGGTTGACCCCCTCTGGAGAAATGTCACGAAGTATATCCAAAAAACTCATCGTTGAGAGGCGTTTCGCGCGTCGCAAAAGCATCGGCAATGGACTCGATGGCTCGTTCTTTTCAAACCAGCCGATAATCTTATCGAGACCATCGATAGCATCGTCCCGTTTGTTGATTATGAATTCCCTCGAGACGACGATCCGTTGAGCAATGCCGCCCCCTCCTTGATTTTGGGAATTCGACTCTGACTGAAACTCAATCAGCTCGTTTTTGTCCGAGGTTGTTTCTGGGCCTTCTCTCTCCGCCAGCCAGGACTTATAGAACCGAGATATCGCCTTGAGTTCTTTCGTCAGCAATTCAAGATTTGGACCGGTCGCAGGCCCCAATCGCTCCGAAAAACCCGATTCTATTTGAGCGACAAAGTTAAGGCTTTCGCTAACCGCACCCGCCATGCTCTTGAGTTCGGCGAGATCGGCTTTCTGAACCGCAGCATTGATTTTCTTTTGCGTCGGTGGATCGTCCATTCCATTGGGTGCGGGTAGTTCGCCCTTGGCAATTGCACAATCTGTCCAGGAAAACCGACCTACTTCGCGGCTGCTCAAAATAGTCGTCAGACGCAGTGCTCGAATCATTCCGCCCGAGTTGCAAAATCGAGCGAGCGAGTTGATGCGACTTGTCGGATCATCGTCATCGTCCGCATCGAGAAGCGGAAACACCGAGCCCCAGAACTCATTGACAAAGACCGAAAGCACATGCAAACAATCGCGGAACGGGAGTATCCCTTTGGTTGAAAGTTCTGCTTCCGCCCAGTAGGTTGCAGCTCTGAGATCCTTCGATCGCGACAGAACACTCAGGCAAGCCTTGCGAACATCTGCCCAGTCAGGTGGTGTTCCTTCGATCTTGGTGTCTCCATACTCTTGATCGGGAGTACCTTGTGCAGATTT
>Ga0105045_10001226_pt1 | contig 20760 bp, 14 predicted proteins | sample MAT02_FD_78089 | JGI IMG/M metagenome (GOLD analysis project Ga0105045, IMG submission 78089) | Freshwater microbial communities from Lake Fryxell liftoff mats and glacier meltwater in Antarctica - MAT-02 (megahit assembly) | ecosystem: Environmental > Aquatic > Freshwater > Ice > Liftoff... | reverse complement strand
CTTGCTGATGTATGCATTGTACGTTCCCACAGAAGTTAGAAGTGCTTCCGTATCTATGCCAGGGTCGAAGTCGATCGTAAATCTGAATTCGCCGCCTGTTATGACGTTGCCATCATTGTCTACAGCAATAGCATATGCATAATCTGTATTGCTGCCGCCCAACTGTACGGTCCATTCAAAATTATATTGACCATGAGCCAAAAAGGTAATTAATGTAGCCAGCAGGGTGAGAAGTGTAGTGTTTTTCATGGTTCGATTTTTTAACGGGCCACTATAAAAGTTTGATGTGCGACAGCATTGCCTTGCTGCATGATGAAGGTGTAGACACCTCCTGCCAGCTGCGAAATATCGATAGACATATTTTGACTTAATTCCGCAGATTGCCAAACCACATTGCCCATGATGTTGATAATCGTAAGGCGATTGACGCTAGTAGAAAAACCCCTACTTGATTGTAGATGCAATCTGTCTTTGGCGGGATTTGGATAAATCGACCATGTTCGGTCTTTTTCTCTATCGGCAATACCCGTGATGATAACTTGAAAACAAGCCGAGGTATCTGCGCAAAAACCATCGATTACCACGAGTTGATAGTTGCCATTTGTCTCAGGGGTAAAATCGGGTTGATCGGCATTGTCAATCGGCACGCCCGTATCGCAATTATACCATTGCAAAAATCCCATGCTGGTAGTGCTCAGAGTTCCCCCATTTTGCTCCACGTCGGCAACGGCGTGGTAGATAGTAAGCGTTAAAGTTAAAACAGTATCTGGCGCAAGATTTACGGTATAAATACCTGATGAATCGTAAACCTGGTCATTGTACTCATAGCTATTGCAGGCGTTTGCCGACTGTGTGAGTTGGATGATAGGCAGTTCAATCTTAGAGACAAAAATTCCATCACTGCCGCCCGAAGGAATGCTGCGCGCACTTATCGCCAAATAGCTTCCACCTGTATAAACCATATCGTAATCGGAGGAGAACGGAGCGAAGCTATTTGTCAAGGCCAAAACTCCAGCAACAGGCCATATTAGAGTGCCGTCGCTCAGTACTTTTTGAGCCATAAACCCGACACCTGCTTTATGGCAAATGAGCATGGTATTTTCTTCATCTAAGTCAAATTCAGGATCGGGAGTGTAGGTATTTAAATTGGCCACTTCTACCCCATCGGCTTGCCAAAACACGGTTCCGGCTTTGTTGAACTTACGAGCGTAGATGGCATAGTTGCCAACTATTCCCGGACGACCATCGGCCCAAGTCATATAGTAATCATTGCCCGAGCGCTTCCAATAGAATTTTTTTTGATTGCCGGGGGCAACACATATTTCGCGGGTGGTATCGCTCCAGATGTATGCTCCTGTCGCTATATCCAGTCGGCGGGCATAGAGATTTGTTCCTGTGGTATTCGGAATGGCTAAACCATTCCAACAAAAAGTAACTCCCTGATCATCGCCGATAGCGCTGTAGTAGCCACCGAGGCCTGCAGAGCCACCCGTTACATTCACCCAAGCCGGCCAGCTATCGTTCACACCTGCCGCGCTGAAATGATTCATAAAAACCAATGCACCACTGCCATTACCGTTGGTGTAGTACACGTAGGCGCCACCCGCTTCATCGGGTGTAATTTTAGCAGATCCTACTCCCTGGCCGTTATAAACCACGTTGTATTGGTCAAGCGGCATAAGCAATTCGCCAGACGCACTTATTTCGTTCAAGTACATTTTTACGGATCCTCCTATCACGTTCGCAGTCATAAGGACATACAGCCTTCCGGCCGATTCGGCAAGCTGTACTGAATTGGCAGTGCCGTTGCTCTTCACCACTAGATTTTCATCCCATGCGAAGCTTCCATCGGCATTTAACCGTTGCGCATAAACGGCGCGCTCCACGGCCACATTGCTGTGCACACTCCACACTAAGTATGCGCTACCACTAGCGGTGACAATTGATGCATACGTTTGCACATTTCCATTGGCTATCACCAATTGACGCCCGTTTAGGAGCCATTGCGGTTCGCCCAATTCGTTGTAATGTTGGCCGTAAATTCCAAATACATTGACCACGTCGCGCGAGTCGCGCCAAAAGGAATAAAGACCACCCGATCCATCGGCATACGACTGCACGCTTGTTTGAGTATTCGTTGCGCTACCGACCACAGTTGGCGCAGCTGGCGCTGAAATCCATTGAGATTGAGCTGATACAGCGCCCAAAAAAAACATAATGACAAATAAAAAGGTGACGTTTTTCATGATCGAGAGTTTGAATGACCCTTCAAAATTGACCTATTCTATGCGATTTTAAGCCCGGTATTGAGTAAGCGGTTCGATATTGAGTGAGTGGTGTAATCGTTTTCACGTATGAAACGGGTTTAGCAGAATTAGCTTACTTTCAGACCATGAGAGCATTGGGTTTGGTCGCGATCGCATATTGTTTTAGCACATTGTGTTTTTGCCAAAACGCTTCTCTCGTAGAAAAAAATCTTTTAGATTTTGAAACCGCTAAATCGGAAAGCAATCGGATCTACGCCCTGGCAATGGCCGCTTTCAACTCGGCTCATTCCAATCAGAAAGCAGGCATCGCTTACGGGCAACGCGCTCTGGAAATGGCTAAAGCAGCGGACGATTTAGGCCGCCAGGGCGATTGCCATAACAGTATTGGCATGTGTTTCGAAGGTTTGGGAATGGTCGACAGTAGTCTTCACCACTTCGATACGGCGATTTTACGGTTCTCGGAAGCCGGTGAAAATTGCGAAATCGGAATTGTAAAGCTCAATGTGGGCAACGCTCATAAGCGGGGTCAAAATTTGCCGAAAGCGCTGGAAGCCTATTCCGATGCACTAAAAATCCAGGAAGAATGTGGCGAGAAGGCAAAGAATGGAACAATTATCTATTCTATTGGGGTGTGCTACAACGCCATGAAGGAATACGAGAAAGCCATTGCCTACTTCGAAGAAGGCTTAGCGCTAAATGCAGAATTCGACCGGGAAGCTACGCATTGCAATTTTTTAAACGGCATTGGCAATGCACAGCTCGGACTCAAAAATTACGGTGTTGCCCAAGTCAAATTTCGAGAAGCACTAACCTGCAACAGAGCCAATGGGAATAAATTCAACCAAGCCTATTCACTCGAAAGCTTGGCCATGCTCTACACCGAAAGCGGAAATTTAGATTCAGCAATCACTTCGGCTACCGCAGCTTTGTCGATTTTTAGAGAGCAAGAGTCCGTGCCCGACATCGTCTTTGAGCTCAATGTGCTTGCAGACATTCTGATAAAATCGAAAGAGTACACGAAAGCTGAAACAGCGCTCACGGAAGCTTCGGAGCTTGCAAAAGCCCATGATCTTTCGAACGATTTGGCTACCGTTTATGAGCATTTTAAGGAACTTTACCGCGGTAAGGGGAATTATCAATTGGCCTTTTCTTATTTTGAAAAAGAAGTTGCACTAAAAGATAGTCTCCAAATAAATGAAATGGATGCGGAATCGAAAGCACTTGCAGCTACATTTGAAACCGAAAAGCGCGACCGTCAAATTGCAGTCGAGCAGGCTCAAAAACAACAATTTGCTAGTGAGCGAGATCGTCAAAAAGAGCAGAAGTATTTCTTCATGGCAGCGGCTATACTACTGTTTTTAATAGCAATTCTATTTATTAGTCGGGTGCGAAACAAACAGCGCTCCGCTAAATCGCTTTCGGTTCTGAATGGAAAATTGCGCTTCGAGCGCGACCGTGCAGAGAGCAATGAAAAGATGAAGCAGAACTTCCTGGCGAATATGTCGCACGAAATACGCACCCCCGTAAACGCCATGAACGGACTGTCGAAATTGCTGCTCGATACGGAGCTCACCCCGAAGGGTCGAACGTACCTCGAAGCCATCCATCACTCTGGAAATAATCTAATCTACATCTTAAACGATATACTCGATTTGGCCAGCGTAGAAGCCGGAAAGCTCAAAATTCGAAATGAGCCCTTTCGGCTGAAATCGGAGTTAATGCAACTCATCAAAATTTATGAGACAAAAGCGGAAGCAAAAGCATTGGAATTGCGCTTCCATGCAGCTGATACGCTTCCGGAAATAGTACGGGGAGATATGGCTAGGCTTGCTCAAGTGGTGGGCAATCTGCTGAGCAACGCTATCAATTTTACAGAGGCGGGCTATGTATTCCTTCGCGTAGAATGCACCCAAGCTGGGCTCATAAAATTTTCCGTAGCCGATACCGGTATCGGAATAGCCACTGAAGCGCAGAGCTCGATTTTTAAGAGTTTCGAGCAGGTGAAAACCACCCATCAAATACAGCAAGGTGGAAGCGGTTTGGGTCTTGCCATTTCAAAGGAACTGGTGCGGCTTATGGGTGGCGAATTAAAAGTATCGAGCGCTGCAGGGAAGGGAGCTACTTTCTATTTCGAAATACCCCTTCCCACATCTATGCTCGCGCTTGACGAGCATGATTTGGCAGCCGAATTACCCGCACAGTCGGATGCCGAATTGCACATCATTATTGCTGAAGACAATGATTATAATTTTATGGTCGCCGAAGGTTTTCTCATGAAATATTTGCCGAATTCTGTGCTCTATCGCGCGCACCACGGGGAAGAGTTGCTCTCGTTGATTCGGGAAGACGATTTTGATTTGATCATTACAGATGTCCGTATGCCCAAACTCGACGGAATTTCGGCCACCCGTATCTTAAGGGCGGAAGGAATTACAACTCCAATTATTGGATTATCGGCGAGTGTGCTGGAAGCTGAGACTGCGGCCTGTATCGCAGCGGGAATGGATACCTTCGTGCACAAGCCCATCCAGGAGCAAACCCTTTTGAGCGCTATTTGGCAATGCATCGGCGGAACTATTCCAGAGCCGAAAGCACAAGAAGATGACGGTGCAATGAAAGAAAGGGTTCAAGCTTATTTATTCCAACGTTTGCCGCAGCTTCGCCGGGCAGCAGAAAATAAGGATTTGGAAAAAATCAAAGATATCTTGCATCAAATCCGACCGCAAGCTGTACAGTTCGGATTACGAGATATGGACCATAAATTCTTGAAAATCGATACTGCCCCTGCTTTAAATCTGGACGTTCAACGATGGGTTGAAGAAATAGAAAAAACCATTCAATCGGCAGTTGATGGCTATAAACACAATTGGGAATAGATGGCGATAAACTGCGTAATAATCGACGACGATCGGTGGGTAATTGAAGAACTGAAGCTTCTCTTAAACCGCCTGTCTGAATCTGAGATTAACATCGTGGCGGCTTTCGATTCTCCTTCCGAAGGACTTGAATTTCTCTCCAATCAGCCGGTCGATCTGCTTTTCCTCGATATCCGAATGCCAGACATGAATGGGTTTGAATTGCTTGATCGCATCCCAACACTCTCGAGCGAAGTTATTTTCATAACATCTTACGACGAATTCGCCATTCGCGCCATCAAATACAGCGCCTTAGACTATATACTAAAACCCGTGCAACTTTCCGATTTGAAAGAAGCTGTAAATCGGTATCAGAGCAAAATCGAGAAGATAGATTTGAAGGGTCGGCTCAGCAGTTTGCAGTTGAATTTAAAGTCCAGGAAAATAGTGGATATGCGCCTCGTTATTCCAACAAAGCAAGGCGATCATCATTTCGCCATCCCTGATATTGTACGCTGCGAAGCAGACTCGAACTACACCGTCATTCACTCGCATTCGAAACGCAAATTTTTGGCTTCCAAAACCTTGGGAGAGCTCGAAGAGCTTTTGCAGAAAGAAGCCTTTATTCGCATACACAAATCGCATATGATCAACCGAACCTTTATTTCCAACATCACGGCCGACGGTAAAATCCTACTCACCAATGGCGAAACGGTTCCAATCAGCCGGCGAAAATGGAGTGAGGTGAAGAAAGCTTTGGGTTCAGATACGAGAACCTAGATTGAAATGCTATTTGAGCTTCATTGTTTCCATTTTTCGCGCAGCCACCAACGAAATCAGTGAATATGAGCAGAGAGCACACTTTCTTAAAATTGGATTTCAAAAAACATTTTCTAGTTTTAGAAACCCAATTAATTAAGATGTCCGTCTCGAGTTTACATCTGCCTTTTCAAATTCAGAATTTAGAATTCTCCATTCTCCACTTTCTCTCGATTCCTATCGGGTATCTATTTCAAAGTCATGAGTTCGATTTTGGAAACATATCCTATTTGTACTGCCGCCGTAAACCGGCCAAACAAAAGCAGTCCGCTCAATGAGCTCTATATTGTACATATCGTTCAAAATAGAAATGGATTTTCCGCGGTTCTGATGCATTCCCTAACGCACTACTCAATTCGTTATAAAATTAGGCGGAAAGGGAAGAAGTATAAGCTGGTGGACTATTCCGCAGGCGTTTTTTGATTTGACCGGTTTCTATAAAGTACATAGTTCCAAAATTCCCCAGAATGGTGGATAACCCGTTTCAATCGGAGCCACCTATTTCGATCAATGCATGCCAGTGATTCCGGTTCTAACCGTGCCAATAAATCCATCTGAATACCTTTTCATTTCGGTTCTAACAGTGCCATTATTCCGGTTCCTTTGCTGCCAGCTACCGCCCTACATCCATTCCCCAACTTAAAAACAGCTCAGACGACTCCACTACCACAAATCCTTACCAATCAATACAGCACCACCCGCCTGCTCATTTTCGCGAAAGCGGACGTCACATGCACGATATACACGCCGGCTGGCAATGCGCCCACGTCTATGATAGTCGAATTGTGGCTAAGCTTGCCTGCATGCACTTGCTGCCCCATGCCGTTTACCAGGCGGTAATCGGCCCCATGTACCGCTTCGGGATGGAAGATGCTGAAAGACAAGTGGGCCGGATTGGGATAGAATGCGAATTCGACGGAAGTCTCCGTGTTTGTGCTGAGCGAGATCAGGAAGCTGGGCGGGCACATATCAGGAAAGTAAACCATCATATCGAAATAGGTGTCATCAATCCCGGACATGGGTGTTTCCACCACGACCTCGCCGCTCTGGAGATTCAATCCATAGAGATGAATATCATTGACACCTTCTGTTAAATATCCCAAGATGTAGAATACTTCGTTGTTCGGATCAATGGTCCCAAGGCCATTGGCTAGCAAATATCTGCTACCGAAGGGAGCTGTAGAGCGCGGACTTATTGTGCCTGTAAGCGGGTCAATGGTGCAGAGGTGGAAGTCCATGCTCACCGAGTTGCGTTTCAAAGGGTAGATGGTAGAGTCGGCATAATTATAGCGGAGAAACTCGATGTAGGTATCGGCCTCAAGGTCGAGCTGGGCCAATGAAGCCAGATTGCCATTGGTCATTTCCAGGCCACGTATTTCGCCAAAAGCGGAAACGAAGTAATAAAGCATTTGGATGGGATCGATGGTCGCCATAACATTCAATGGGATGGTAGCCGATTGGCTCCGGAAGTCTATTTTTACAGTCTCTTCGCCAATGGGCAATTGCTTGCTCAAAAGATGATTAAACGATAAAGTATTTTTTTAATAAAGAATGTTTACCCCGCGCTGAAAGGCGCGGGGTTTTTACTTATAAGCTTCGCTTGCAGCATTTTAATAATATAAAAAAAAACCGCCCTAAATGAGGGCGATTTCTTAATTCCAGTTTTTAAATTGCCTAACAACGAAGTTAACATTGCCGATTGGCTCCCTGCGGATTGCCAGTTGGCTCGTTTTACTCGGCTACCGCCGGGTAATTGCACAAGGAGCTTCATTTCCTCTCGCCGTTTTACTGGCAACTCGCCCAATGGGCTCGTTTTACTCGGCTGCCGCCGGGTAAAACTCGTCGGGGTGATAGGACTTGAACCTACGGCCTCACGCCCCCCAGACGTGCACTCTACCAGCTGAGCTACACCCCGAAAATAAACTTGATCGCAAAAATAGCATAAGGATTCGTTTTCTCAAACGGAAAAATAGAAAGTCAAAATTGCCGCCATTCCGACACCCTGCCAAATGATAGGGAGGTAATTTTCCGACAAATCGATAAGATGAAAGAAGTATTGATTGTGGAAGACGATCCGGACATCCGCGATTTACTCCGTATTCACCTGCAAGATCTCAACTGTCGCGTGCAGGAATGTAGCGATGGCCTGACGGGTCTCAGCAAGGCCAGCGCGCACGCTTTCGATCTTATTGTGCTCGACCTGATGCTCCCAAAGATGGACGGCATCGCACTCTGCCAGCGATTGCGGGCGCTCAATAATTTTACGCCGGTGTTGATGCTCACCGCAAAGTCGGAAGAGTTCGACAAGGTAATGGGATTCGAATCTGGAGCAGACGACTACCTCACTAAACCCTTTGGCATACGCGAACTCATAGCCCGGGTAAAAGCGCTATTCCGACGTGCAGGGCTTAACGGCGAAAGCAATTCGAAGCAGGAAGTATTGCGTTTCGGACCGCTGAAGATTAACATCCTTCAGCAAAAAGTCTGCCTCCACGAGCGAAGGGTGGACTTAACCCCGAAGGAATACCAATTATTGGCGATCCTGGCAGGTAGCCCCGGGAGAAGTTACTCCCGTATAGAATTGCTGAACCAGGCCTGGGGCAACGAATTTCACGGCTATGAGCATACCATCAATTCGCATATCAATCGGCTCAGAGCCAAGATAGAACCCGGCCTGCCATCGCAGGAATTTATTCTAACCACTTGGGGGGTTGGATACCGATTTAACGAAGAATTATGAAACATTTAATTGGCTCCAACCGCCTGGCCTGGCGCCTTTCGTTGGCACTGTTTGCCATATTGCTCTCGGTAGGCTGTACTTATATTTGGCTTACCGCACGTACAGCAAAAGCCTATTATCAGGAAACCACGCAGCGCCTGCACGCCCAGGTGGCTGAGCACATGCTCATAGAAGTGGAGCCATTTGTAGATGGCTTGGTAAACGAAGCTGCTGTGGGACAGATTATGCACGCTATGATGGCGGTGAACCCGCTGCTGGAAGTGTATATCGTAAGTCCCGAAGGGCAAATTCTATCGTATGTGGTGCTCGACCAGGAAGTGGAAGCGTCCAGCATTGATACCCAGCCCGTGCGGGAATTTATAAGCAGTAAGGGAGCAAACTTCGTTTTGGGCGATGATCCGCGAAATCCGAATCAGAAAGCCGTATTTTCAGCGGCTCCTGTGAGGGTCGATGGCCACATGCTGGGCTATATCTACATGGTGCTGGCCACGGAAGAATACACCGGCGCCGCCGACGTGTTTGCATCGAGCAATTTCCTTAAAATGGCGGGAAGCAGTTTTTTCTTAACCCTCCTACTCGCCTTTGTCATCGGTTCGGGTTTAATCCTTCTCCTCACACGCCACGTGCGCGAAGTTGTCAATACTGTGAAGCAATTTGCAACGGGCGATCACGGTGCCCGAATAGCCGTAAAACGAAATGATGAATGGGGAGTACTTGGAAATAACTTCAACGACATGGCCGATACAATCGTGCAAAACATCGACGCCCTGAAGCAGGTCGATAAGCTCCGAAAAGAGCTGGTGGCTAATATCTCGCACGATTTGCGCAGCCCTATTTCCATCATTCATGGATACGCCGAAACGCTAACCATTAAATACCATACCCTCCCCGACTCCGAAAAACTCGCCTATTTACAAATCATGATTCGCAATACGGAGCGTCTAAATAAAATGGTATCCGATCTCTTTGAACTTACCCGTCTAGAATCTAACCTCACGCCGCTGCAACCGGTAAAGCTGGCCATCACTCCTTTTCTCACCGCCATGATCGAAGAATTTCAGCTTCAAGCGCGAGAGCAGGATATCTTCATCGACCTCGACATACCTTCCAATTTGCCCACCTTATACGCAGACCCAACATTGCTCGAAAGGGTTTTGCAAAATTTGCTTGAAAATGCACTCAAATACACTCCTACCAAAGGGAGAATAAGGTTGGACTCACGGGTAGAAAGCGGATCGCTCGTAGTTTCTATATCAAACACGGGTCCGGGCATTTCAGACTCGGACTTGCCTTTCCTCTTCGATCGGTATTACAAAGTGCCGCAACCCGACCATCAAACCAAAAGTACAGGACTTGGACTTGCCATCGTAAAGAAAATCATGGATATGCACCGCGCCATCATTTCGGTAACGAGCAAACCAAATGAACTTACGACGTTCAAATTGATTTTTCCGAGCAGTTAACGTTTGGCGAGCTTATAAGCCAGACCGAAGGTGTAGTTCGTGCCATCGTATAGATTGGCTCGGTCCACAATAAAATCGCCATAGAAGCGCACACCTGCCAACGCAATCAGGCTTTTCCAAAAGGTGTATGCAGCAAGAAATTCGACTGATGCGAAAGAAGTGCCTTCGCCACGCACAAAATCAATTGCGCCGGCCGGCTTACCGACCGACTCCTGTAAGCCTAATTTAGCCTGTAGCCAAAGTGGTTTAAATGGATTATAACCGATTTCTACGCCGGCACTAAACTGATCGCTCAATTCACTGTCCTCGTACGACGTCCGGAAATTCCACGAAATATGGGCACTGGCATAGAGCGGTAATTTTTCAAACTTATGGCTGGAAGCTAGAAAAGCGCGCACATTCCACTCCCCATCGCCCGGGGGCAAATTAATCCGTTCGAAACTCACCAATTTGCTTTGGGCAAATAGCTCGCCCTGGCCTGTTGGGATTTCGGGGCCAACGGTAATAGAAACGGGAAACTTGCCTTTAAGGAGTGCATACTGCGCCGCCAGATATAAATCGCCCATTCCGGATACCGTTTCGGTTGTTTCAAATCCATTCCACCTATATCCTATAAAATTTGCCACCAAAGCAAATCGACCACCCAGCCCATATTCTCCGTAAAGCGACACACTCTGTTGGCTAAAAACGTTTGTCTCGAGCAATTCGCCACCAATATTGTAATACTGATCAGAAGAAAAAGTGTTAAAGGCAGTTTGAAAGTATCCTTCTCCTTTCTCCTTCACCCATCCGCCTTGCGCCCATAAAATGGGGCTTAGGCAAAAGCCAAAAATAAAAAGTATAAATCTCATGGAATATTGATCAAAGAAACCGGCATCCTTTTGGATACCGGCTTCACTACACGCACAAATCAAAACCTAATTAAGAGGTGCGAAACCAAATGGAATACCTACAGCACCGCACCAAAGGATTACATGGTCGAGGCGATTCTCAGCTGTAGGATTAATTTTGAAAAACTTCTCACCGCCGCTTGTTACAACACCAACGATCTGCAAGGTTGGATTACCATTTCCTGCATCGAACATAAGTTCGTTCGTTTCGCTGAAGTACACGGTAACAGTTCCTGTTGAAAAGCTGGATGTAAAACCACTCGAGAAGCGCAAGAACTGAGTGCCCTGTGTATCGGTGCCAAGGTCTGCTATACCGGCACTTCCCTTGTTATTTTGGTCTACAAAACTGCCAGAACGCGATACTGTAAAAGCTCCGATGGGCATAGAAGAATCAATGGTTATTGTTTCGGGAGGCGTGTCGTCATCGTCGCTGCACCCTGTGAATACCATCGCGAGGATGGCCAAAGGAAAAAGGATTTTTTTCATGATTTGTGTTTTTATTTGTTGTGCACAAATCAACGAAGCGAGTATCACGAAAAGTTCACGGAAATACGGATAGAGCGAAGCATTTACGCGGATGTCGGGAAGCCGACGAGCAAAAGGCCGACGCAAACTTGTGCTACTCTTACCGCGTTCATTTCGTTGAAAATTTTGATTTTTCCATCAACCGAATTGCACGTACCTTGTACTACTTCCAAAGTACGATGATTCAGAAATTGCCCCGATTCATTACCTGCCTTTTTGTTCTAATTTGCGCCACAACCGGAGCATTCGCCCAGCAGAGAGGCTTCATTCGCGGGCAGGTGCTCGATTATTTGAGTGGAGAAGGACTTCCCGGGGCTGCCATTTCCATTGATTATGGACAGGAAGGTGCCCTGACCGATGCCGACGGAAATTATATCTACCCACTCCCTGCTGGCGAATACCAACTTACCGCTTCGTACACAGGCTACGAGCCCCAGCGGAAGGCTATTCGCCTGGAGCGTGGAGATACCCTGATTATCGATTTTGCCTTAAAATGGTTTACCTTGCCAACGGTCGAAATAACTGACTTTCAAAATCAAAGTCTGGAAAGTGCCGCTATGGCCAATACCAATCTCAGCATGCAAACCATAGCCGCGATGCCCGCCTTTCTCGGAGAGGTCGATTTACTTAAAAGCATTCAGCTATTGCCCGGCATACAGGGAGCGGGCGAAGGAAATGCTGGTTTCTTCGTACGCGGGGGAAGCGCCGACCAAAATCTTATCTTACTCGATGATGCCGTGGTTTACAACGCATCCCACTTGCTGGGTTTCTTTTCCGTTTTCAATGGCGACGCTATTGAAGATGTAACGCTTTATACAGGTGTTATGCCTGCGCAATACGGGGAACGGCTGGCTTCGGTAATTGATGTTACGCAACGCTCCGGCGATATGCAACAGCTCAAAGGCCGCGGCGGAATAGGACTTATATCGAGTCGGCTCACCATCGACGGCCCTATTAAAAAAGGCAAAGCTTCCTACCTTATTTCCGGAAGGCGCACTTATATTGACGCCCTGGCCAAGCCCTTTCTAAATCCTAACTCGGCATTTGGCGGAAGCGCCTATCATTTCTTCGATGTAAATGGCCGGGTAGACTGGAAGTTGAAAAAAGGGAATAGCATCTACTTAAGTGCCTATACAGGCGACGATGTTTTCGATTTTAACAGCGCACAAAGCGAGTTCAAATCGGCTGTGAACTGGGGTAATAGACTCGTATCTGCTGGCTACCAAAAAGCATTTTCGAAAGGGGTTTTTAAACTCAATGGTTCCCTGACCCGTTATTCATTTCAATTCAACGGTGCGCAAGACGATTTCGAAATCGAAGTAAAGAGCCGCATCCGCGATTTGCGGCTGAAACCCGAATTGATCTATCAAGCCGGGAAACACCAGCTGAGAGTAGGCGCGCTCTACACCCACCACAAAGTCAATCCAAATAATTCGGACGCATCGCAGGGCGAAACCGTGTTCGACCTTGGCGAAAAACAGGTACTTTACGGGCATGAATCGGCGGTGTATGCTTCCGATGCCTTCGATATCTCCGAGCGATGGCGTGTGGAAGCAGGCGTTCGATTTTCGTTTTATCAGCAAGTTGGCCCCTTCACACGCTACGTGCTCAATGATGCGGGGCTCAAAGAAGACACCATTGTATATCCAAAAGGGCAAGTCATCGCGGACTACCAAGGGTTTGAACCTCGATTAATGTTGCGATACCGGCTTTCTGAACGGTCGGCCTTGAAAGCAGGTTTTACCCAAAACTACCAATACATACAGCAGGCTACGCTTTCGCCCATTGGTTTGCCGACCGACGTTTGGCTTGCCAGCACGAGCTTAATTAAACCGCAAATCGGACGCCAATACGCCATCGGCTATTTTACCCAATCGCCCGGTGGTATTATCACCGCATCGGTGGAGGCTTACTACAAGGACATGGAAAACCTGGTGGAGTATAAAGAGAACACCCAGCCGAGCGATGGAGTAGACAACAATGAAGACAATCTCCTCACCTTCGGCGATGGCCGGGCTTATGGCGCGGAATTTCTCCTTCGAAAAAACACAGGAAAGCTCCAAGGCTGGCTCGCATACACTTGGTCGAAAAGCGAACGCCAGTTTGATGAGCTCAATAAAGGCGATTGGTATTATGCCAATTTTGACCGCCGGCACGATCTCGCTTTGGTAGTGATCTACCAGAAAAATGATCGCTGGAGCTTTAGCGGCAATTTCGTATTCGGCTCCGGGCGAGCCATCAGCTTACCGCAAAACTCGTATTTTATTGAAGGAAGGTTGGTTTACGAATACGGAGCCCGCAATAGCTTCCGAATGCGCGATTATCACCGTTTAGATCTTTCGGCTACCCTCCACGGGAAGAAAACACGAACCGAAATTATGCCAGATACGAGCGAATTGATCGAACGTCCTAAACGCGTACGGTCCAGTTGGGTGTTTAGTATTTACAATGTTTACAGCCGTTTAAACCCCTACTTTTACTACTTCGACACGCAAGGTCAAGCCGCCGACAACAACTTTAAAGTTCAAGCCAAGCAAGTTTCACTTTTCCCTATACTCCCATCTGTTACATGGAATTTCGCTTTCTAAAATATCTGATGCTTGCACTCATATCGCTTGGCTTCGCTTCCTGCGAAAAGGATATCGATATCGATGTTCCCGCGGGCCAGGAGCAATTGGTAATTGAAGGCTCAATCGAAAACGGTGGTCCACCCATTGTTTTGGTCAGCCGAACCCGCGGCTTCTTCGATCCCACTTCGGCTGCCGCTATCGCAGCTTCGTACATTTCTGATGCAGATGTGCGCGTCAATGACATTCCACTTACGCCTATTTGCAGCAGCGCCATTCCGCCCGAATTTCAGCAGCAATTCTCGGAGTTGGTGGGTATCGCCATCGACGACCTGGGGGACATTGACATTTGCGCCTACATCGGCCTGCAACCCGAATTGCTGGGTATGGAGAATACCACGTATCAGCTACGCGTAGAAACAGATGGTAGGACCTTAACGGCTTCATCGCACCTACCCCGGGTGATTGCTCCCGACTCCACGTGGTTCCGGCTTTGGGCCGACAGCCCACAGTACGGATACGTGTTTTGCAATATCACCGATCCCGATACGCTCGAAAATGCCTACCGCATTTTTACGAGGCGGATCGGTCCGAATGTTAATGACAATCCTGTAGATCCGGTTTACTACGCGCCCTTGGGATCAACCTTTTTGGATGAGTTTTTCAACGGCCAAACGTTCGAACTCGGCTTTACACGCGGACAGGAGCCGAATTCTAGTCTTGCGACAGACACAGGCGATGAAGCAGGCTATTTTGAAATAGGAGATCGTTTCGTGTTTAAATTCTGCTCCACTACGCGGCCGGTTTACCAATTTTTTCGAACAATGGAAGCCCAACAGGGCACCAATGGAAGCCCTTTTGCGAGTCCAAGCAACGTAATCTCCAACATTAACGGGGGTCTGGGTGTTTGGGCAGCGTATGCTTGCCACTACGATACCCTTCTCGCCACACCTTGATCGGTTAAAGCACTAAGGTTATAAGGAATGATGATAAAATTTAGCGATGTAAACAGAGGGAGCTTCTTACCTTTGCAGCCCAAAAAGCAATGAATATGAGCCAAGATATAGAACACGTCAAAACCTTAATTATCGGCTCAGGCCCCGCCGGTTATACAGCCGCAATTTATGCCGCCCGTGCCGACATGAAACCTGTGATGTATCAAGGTCTGCAACCTGGTGGTCAGCTTACCATCACCACCGAAGTCGATAATTTTCCCGGTTACCGCGACGGCGTGAAAGGTCCAGATATGATGGAGGACTTACGCGCCCAAGCCATGCGATTTGGAACGGACGTGCGTTTTGGATTGATTACAGAAACTCATCTCGGTCAAGACGGAAAACATTCCGTGGTGGTAGACGGCAATAAGCGCGTTACCGCCGATAGCGTAATTATCTCCACCGGAGCTAGCGCGAAATGGTTGGGCATACCCAGCGAAGAAAAGTTTAATGGCTTTGGCGTAAGTGCCTGTGCCGTGTGCGACGGATTTTTCTTCAAAGGCCAGGAAGTGGCCATAGTAGGTGGAGGCGATACGGCCGCTGAAGAGGCGAGCTACCTTTCTAAGTTGTGCACCAAAGTGTACATGATAGTCCGAAAAGGAGAATTGAAAGCATCGAAGGCCATGCAGCACCGCGTGATGAATACGCCGAACATTGTAATAATGTGGCATACCGAAACGGTAGAAATTTTAGGCAATCAATCGGTTGAAGCCGTGCGTGTGCGCGACACTATAACGGGTAACGAACAAGACATTGCAATATCCGGCTTTTTTGTTGCGATTGGACACACGCCCAATACCGACATTTTCAAAGGCCAGCTTGACATGGATTCTACCGGCTATTTGGTAGTTAAACCTGGAACCACCTTCACCAACATCCCCGGTGTGTTTGCCTCCGGCGATGCTGCCGATAAAGTGTATCGACAAGCGGTAACCGCAGCCGGAACGGGTTGCATGGCAGCCCTTGATGCAGAGCGCTACCTGGCAGAGCATGGATTGCATTAATGTTGTGAAAAAAGAAAAACCCCCTTTCATAAAGGGGGCTTTCCTGTTTCATAGCCCTGTTGCGAACATGGGATGTGCTTATTACGCTAGTGATCTCACAGGGTTTCAATTTCTTCGGTAAAGTAGGTTATTTCAAAAAGGTGGGGCTTAATTTTCTCTACCTGCTCGGCTCGATCGCTGTAGAACAGCCTGTTGCGGGTGGTGAGCTCCAAGGTCTGACCCGACTGCGAAGCCCATCTGGTAAGGGCATCGCGAAGCACTGATCCATGTACCACGTAAGCCAAACTTCCTGCATCGGTGCTCTTCGAAGAAACCATTCCGCTCAATTGGCCTTGCTCGCTAAGAATTGGAGCTCCAGCCGAAAAGGTTTCTACTTTCATCCGTGCAAAACCATTTTGATTGCTCGCACTTAAGTAAGCGTGCTCATAGATTAAATCTTCGGTGGTGCATGCCAAAGCATACACGTTTTGACCCACCCGCGCATCGTCGGGTGCAAATCGGTAAGGCAATTGAGCCGAAGCTAATTCTTCCGATTGTAAAATGGCTACGTTGGCAGCGCGATCTACAAAAAGCACTTTTGCTTTAGCCTTTCGGTTATTCGTTTTGTCGGTTAGCAATACTTCGCTCTCCCCTGCCACTGCATCGGCTGCAGTGAGAATTAAACCCTTTTGATTTATTTGGAAGGCCGTAGCCAAATGAGAAACTCGATTTATTACAGGCGCAAGTTCCACCGCGGCTGTATCGACTTCCAAAATAATTGGTTCAGCTTGGCTGGTAGATACGCCTACAATTCCAAGCGAAGTAAGCGCAGAAATAACGATGGCCGCAAGCACGCTCGCAGCCAACCAGAGTTGTGGTCTCATAATTTGGGTGGTTTTTGGTTCTTTCTTCGTTTGATGAATAACTTGTGTACTCGGCACTACGCGTACCTGTAGCTCTTTGAGTAAGGTCATGCGCTCATTCCGCGTAACGTAGCTTCGAAGCACAGCGACTATGCGGGCTACGATGGTTTGCTCCACCGTATCATCATTCGAGAGCCGGGTTTGGCTCGGGTTAGTTTTAGGGTCAAGTAAAGTATAGACAGTTTCGGCCATATCCCGATCGCTGATGGTGAGCGCCTTCGAATCGACCAATTCTACCAGGCGACGAAGACCCTTCACAATTTGTTGCATAGCTCTTTGCTCATCGGCAAAGCCCAAGCGAGCCGCAACTTCGGTTAGATTTTTACGACGACCAATAGAATCCAAAAGGAGCGTACGGCATGGTTCGCCTATCTCGGCTAATTTTTGTGCCGTCCGATCACTTCGATCGCGTATGGAGTCGATTTCCTGAAAAGCATCTTCCATGTCTAAATAATTGTGGTGATGCTTTACGAAGTTCACATCCACCCGGCGTTTTCGTAATTTTTGAATCCAGAGCTTTCGCGAAAAGGAGTAAAGAACTTCTTCCGATTTATCGGCTAAGGAAATGCCGTGGAGCTCGATTAATTGAGTGTAATACACAAACGACTCCAAGTAGATTTCTTGGCTTTCGACCAAGGAACCACTGTTTTCGGTAACCAGATCAAACGTCGGCTTGAAACTTTGTGCGTATTGGATTTCCAACCGCTTCCAATCGTCGGGGGTAAAAGTGTACAGGCTTTCCGATTTCATAAGATCATATTTTAGAGCTGTGAGATCTTTCAGGGGTATAGTTTAAGAGCGATCGCAGATTTCATCCTTTCCTTCAATCCTTTTTCCTACGAAAAAAGGGTTAGGTAGTTACCATACTGATTTGGAGCTGCTTGAAACTGGCAAAACCCAAAACCTTTTTGGTCAAAAAAGGGTTAACCATAATTAACACGTTAAAACTCCTGTGAGATCGTTAATTTTATCCGTTCTGATACCCAAATCCAACACGCTCTTTATGCGCTTTACTTTCACGATTGGCCTAATTCTACTAGGCTTAATAAATGTTTTCGGCCAAAATGCCGCGACAAAATTTCAAGGAACTTCCGAAAAATTATCCGCTCTCTTCTACCACATTGAAGCCAATTATGTGGACAGTGTTGATCTCGACGGATTGGTGGATGATGCTATACGCGAAATGCTAGAAGAACTCGACCCGCACAGCGTTTATATTCCCACTAAGGAGGTGGCTAAAGCCAATGAAGGTCTCGAAGGAAACTTCGAAGGAATTGGTATTCAATTTAATATTCTCAAAGACACAATAATTGTGGTCTCGCCTATTGCGGGTGGCCCAAGTGAAATTCTGGGCATTATTGCAGGTGATAAAATTGTGTCGATCGATGGTGAAAATGTAGCAGGAATAGGTGTTACCAACGATGACGTAACCAGTAAATTACGGGGTTCAAAAGGAACGTTGGTAACAGTTGGTATTCGCCGGAGGGGCGAGAAAAATGCCATTCCTTTTGAAATTACCCGCGATCAAATACCTATTTACAGTCTCGACGCTTCGTATATGGCGACTCCCAAAATTGGCTACATCAAGCTCAATCGATTTTCAAAAACAACGATGGATGAGTTTAAAAATGCCATTACCGCTTTGAAAGCCAAAGGCATGGAAGATCTCATCCTCGATCTCCAAGGCAATGGAGGCGGTTTTCTGGAAACGAGTATTCGACTATCGGATGAATTTCTCGGAGCCAATGATTTAATAGTTTACACCGAAGGCCGCGTCTACAAGCGCAATGACAGCAAGGCCACAGCAGCCGGAAATTTTGAGAATGGTCGCCTCGTGGTGCTCATTGACGAAGGTTCGGCGAGTGCCAGCGAAATTGTAGCCGGGGCTATTCAAGATCAGGACCGCGGACTGATAGTAGGCCGCAGAAGTTTTGGAAAAGGGCTCGTGCAGCGACCCATACCCCTACCCGATGGAAGCGTAGTAAGACTCACTACACAGAAATACTATACCCCCAGTGGCCGTTGTATTCAGAAACCTTATGACGAAGGAGCGGAAGCCTATTATTTGGAAAAATACCAACGCTATGAAAGCGGTGAGTTATTATCGCTCGATAGCCTGCAATTGCCCGATTCGCTGAAGTTTTTTACCGACAATAAACGATTGGTTTACGGCGGTGGTGGCATCACGCCCGACGTATTTGTGCCGATTGACACTTCTCAATCTTCCCAACTGAATACAGATTTGATCCGAAAAGGAGTTATGAATTCCTTTGCCATTACCTACACCAATCAAAACCGGAAAAGTATTTTGAAGGTATCGCCGACTGTAGATAGCTACGATAAGAATTTTGATGTTGAGCCGGTTATTGCCGAATTTAAGGCCTATGCCGCAGCGGAATATCCCGATATGGAATGGAAAGACGAAGATTATACGCATTCGAAAGAGATGATCGATGGGCGATTGAAAGCTCTGATTGCACGAAATCTATGGGACTTTTCGGCTTACTACCAAGTATTCAATCCACAGTGGCCGAGCTACCGAGCTGCGCTGAACTTATTACAAGATGGAGCCTACGCCAACTATAATTTGGCCAAAACAGATTAAAGAAATTGTTAATATCTGCATTGGCAAAAACGTTTGATTAAATTTGTATCCTAAAATAAAAACCCATGACTGATAAAATAAAAAATGGACTGCTTGTATTCATTGCAGGTCTCTTGGTGGTAAACACCGTAATCCTTGTCCAAAAAGGTTCTTCGACTTATGCAGATCCTGCTGCGAGCAAAGTCGGATTTGAGCGCGAAGCAGTACCTGCAGCAATACCGAGCAGCCTTACGGCAAATAAAACAGCCGATTTGAGCACCATAGATCCGATGGCGGCTGCATCAGACAAGCCGGCGGGGCCTTCTACCAGCATGGATTTTAAGGAGTTAGCGTTCGATTTTGGCACTATCAACCAAGATTCCGAAAACAAGAAAATCTTCAAATTCACCAATACCGGATCTTCTCCTTTGATTATCGAGAATGCGAAGGGGTCATGCGGCTGTACCGTTCCAAAGTATCCCAAGGAGCCAATCGCTCCCGGAGCAACTGGAGAGATCGAAGTGGTTTACAAACCAGGTAAGCAGAAAGACGCTCAAACAAAAAACATCACCATCACTGCAAATACAGAGCCTTCAAACACTGTGCTCACAATCACTGCAAATGTGCTAGAAATTCCGGGCTGAGACCCGTCAGTTGAAAATTCAAAAGCCCGGTTAATCCGGGCTTTTTTTATTCGACTTCTTCAAACTTGGCATTCAATCTTTCAGGAAAAAATTGGCTTTGAGCGCTGGGGCTTTACATGGAACGCTTCGAACAATCAAAATTGCCAACGCTCCGCTGCATTTACATTGCTGCGGAACAATCAAAATAGATCCCGCTCACCGCTCCGCTGCAATGATAGGACTGCACAATGAGATAATTCAATAACGATAAAAAATTCGATTCGAAAAAAAATTTCGCAGCATTATAGAATGCAGCGGAGCCCGTACGGAACAATCAAAATCAGACAACGCTCCGCTGCATTTACAATGCTGCGGAACAATTAGAAAGGATATGCCGCCGCAGAACTAGCTTTCGTAATTCTTATAAACCTCCTCGATTTTCTTCGCCAATTTTCGGTCTTTGTCGGTGACGGTATAACCAGAATCGTGGGTCTGCAATATGAAGGCCACCGTATTGTAGGTATTT
>Ga0105045_10001225_pt1 | contig 20768 bp, 16 predicted proteins | sample MAT02_FD_78089 | JGI IMG/M metagenome (GOLD analysis project Ga0105045, IMG submission 78089) | Freshwater microbial communities from Lake Fryxell liftoff mats and glacier meltwater in Antarctica - MAT-02 (megahit assembly) | ecosystem: Environmental > Aquatic > Freshwater > Ice > Liftoff... | reverse complement strand
TGCATCCCCCGGCAATCGGTCGGGCGGCGCGCTGCCTGACGACGAGCAGCTGCCCGCGGCGACGACCGTCCTCGCCGACGGCACACCGGTCGCACTGCCCACGCGAGATGCGAGCGAGGTGCGCATCCACGTGCCCAACGACCTCAGCCAGACGCAAGCACAGGGCATGGATCGCGCGCGCGCATGGAGGCTCACCGTGCGATCCGCCTTCACTCAGCGACTGGCGCAAGGCTTCATCGTCACGCGATTCGTACGTGGCCGGTCCGATGCACTACCCTACTATGTTCTTGCCGCACCTCGCTGAACTGGTGCCTCCCACACTTCACGCCCCGTCTCGCCACGCATGATCCAGATCACGAGCATCAGACTCCGCGAGATCAGGCTGCCGCTGCGCGAACCGTTCCGGATCTCGTCCGGCACCATGGTTGAACGACGCATCGCGCTGCTGGAGCTCACCGACGCCGATGGCACCACCACGTGGAGCGAGTGCGTCGCGGACGACACGCCGAACTACACGGCCGAGACCATCGACACGGCGTGGCTCGCGATCACGCGCTGGATCGCACCGCGTGTGCTGGGACGCACATTCGAAGCGCCCGGCGCTGTGCGCGCCGCGCTGGAGACTGACTTCCGTGGACACCTGATGGCCAAGGCCGCCGTGGAGATGGGGATCTGGGGCATTGCGGCGACGCAGGCCGGTCTGTCGCTCGCCCGGTTCATCGGTGGTACGCAGCACACCATTCCCGTCGGCATCTCGCTCGGTATCCAGGCCTCGCCCGAGCACCTGGTCGAGAAGGTGCGCGATGCGCTCGCGGAGGGATATCGCAAGATCAAGCTGAAGGTCATGCCCGGCCGCGACGTCACGTACGTGCGTGCGGTGCGCGAGGCGTTTCCCGACGCGCCGCTGATGGCCGATGCGAACAACGCCTATTTCCTCGACGATCCTGCGGCGCTGATCGCGATGGATGACCTGAACCTGATGATGTTCGAGCAGCCGCTGGCGTGGGAAGACATCGTCCGGCATGCGTCACTGCAGAAACTGCTGCGGACCCCGATCTGCCTCGACGAGTCGATCACGTCACTGGATCGTGCACAGGACATGGTGACGCTCGGCGCTGGTCGCCTGATCAACATCAAGCCGGGTCGCGTGGGCGGCTTCGCAGAGTCGATCGCAATTCACGACTTCTGCGAAGCCAACGGCATCCCGGTCTGGTGCGGCGGCATGCTGGAAAGCGGCATCGGGCGCGCGTACAACGTCGCACTCGCATCGCTCAGCAACTTCCAGAAGCCAGGTGACCTGAGTCCGAGCGCACGCTACTGGGCCGAGGACGTGGTCACGCCGGAGTGGACGATGAGTGCAGACGGCATGGTCACGGTCCCGTTCGACGTGCCGGGCATCGGAGTCACGGTCAACGTCGATCGGATCGACAACCTGACGGTGCGCACCGAGACGGTCGCCCGCTGACAGATGATCACGAGCTCGAACGCGCCATCTGACGCACACCGCCAGACATTGCCGACACGTGACTCGCTGTACGCACCGACTCGTGCGCTCGAGCGCTTCTCGGACGACGAGGTGGCGACGCTGATCACGTTGCGACGCGCGTTGCACCAGAACCCCGAACTGTCGAACCACGAGCACGCGACTGCGGACCGCCTGGTCGCAGCGCTGCAGGGAATCGGCGTGACGAACATTCAGCGTGTCGCCGGCACCGGCATCGTCGCACGCATCGCGGGGAACGACGCTTCGGCGCCACTCGTGGCGCTCCGCGGCGACATCGATGCGCTGCCGATCGAGGAACGCACGGGGCTGTCGTTTGCCTCGCAGGTGCCCGGCGTGATGCATGCCTGCGGACATGACGTGCACGCCTCGTGGATGATCGGCGCCGCGATGGACCTGTTGCGTGAGCCTGCCGCCGGCGACGTGCTGCTGATCCTGCAGCCCGCCGAGGAGATCGGTGCCGGCGCACGCGCGATCCTCGAGAGCGGCCTGCTGGACAGTGTCGCCGCCATCTTCGGTGGTCATGTGGATCGACGCTTCCTCGTCGGCGAGGTGATTGCCGAGGCCGGGCCGCTGGCCGCGTCGGCCGACAGCTTCACGATCGAGCTGCGCGGGCGCGGCGCGCATGGCGCCCGCCCGCACGAAGCCGACGACCCGGTCGTGGCGGCGGCCGCCGTGATCATGGCCCTGCAGACGATCGTCTCGCGGCGCCTCGATCCGTCGCGTCCGGCGGTCTGCACGGTCGGCAGTATTCATTCGGGCGTCGCGGCGAACGTGATTCCGGAAACGGCGACGATGAAGGGCACGCTGCGCGCGATGGATGCACCGACACGCGCGCGCCTCGCGACCGAGCTCACGCGGATCGTCACGTCGGTCGCGCTGGCGCACGGGGTTCAGTCGGCCGTCACGATCGAGCATGGCACGCCGCCCATCGTCAATCCGCTGCGGGAAGCCGCGTGGGCACGGCAGGCGGCCGTTGCGGTGCTGGGTGATGCCGCCGTGGTTCCGTTCGGAATCACGAACATGGGCGGCGAAGACTTCGCATTCTACCTGGAGCGTATGCCCGGCTGCTTCCTTCGCTTCGGGGCCCGCAGTCCGGACGAGGCGCAGACGGCAGCACACTCGCCGGGGTTCGACGTCGCGGAGGGGGCGATTTTCGTGGGCGCCGTCGTGCTCGCGTCCTGTGCGCGAACGGCGAGCCAGGCGCTGTCCACGCTGTAAGGCAATCGAGAAGACTCGGTTAAGCTTTTCCCACGTTCGGCCGATGCTTTGAGAAGTCTCATCTTCCACGAGCCACTCGGACCATTGAATGTTCTTCCGAAAAAAAGAGCCTGAGTCGGCCGCTGCGGCACCACACTCGGTCGCCCCGTACGTCTCGTCACCTCGCCCGTCGGCATCGGCTGACGACAGCGTCATGCTCGATGCCATCGGCGGGGTACTTGCCGCCCTCGCGCGTTTTCCGATCGACCTGCCCCATCGCCCTGCCGACGAGACGACCAAGGAACTGACCGCATGGCAGCGGCACGCCACACTTGGCGTCGCGATCGGCGGTGAAGATGCGTCGTCGGTCGGTATCCAGGACCGCGACTGGCGCGGACTGATCCGCGCGGTGTCGGAATTGCGCCGCGACGAGCAGGATTCGGTCGACTCGCTCGTGAGCGAGTTGCGCTCCGCACTGTGGACCTGTGTCTCCGCCGTTCATGCGGCAGTCCGCATCGATGACAGCGCGGAAGCGCAGACCGGCACGCACCTGACGATCATGAAAAAGGCATTGAATGGATCGCAGGTCCACGACATTCGCGCCGAGGTGCTGAAGGCCGTCAACGAGATAGACCGGACGCTGAACGCGCGTCGCGATGCGCAGCAGGCGCAGTACAAGACACTGGCGACGTCGCTCGATGCGCTCGGACAACAGCTCGAGGAGGCGAAGAAGGAGAGCACGACCGATCCACTGACTGGCGTCGGCAACCGGAAGCACTTCGACATCACGGCGCAGCGGGCAATCCAGATCTCCGCGCTGGGGCGCACGCCCGTCACGCTGATGATGGTCGATCTCAACAAGCTCAAGATCATCAACGATTCCTACGGGCACACCGCAGGCGACGCCGCAATCAGCAGTGTCGCGCACGCGCTCAGTTCGGTGTTTCAGCGACAGTCCGACGTCGTGAGTCGCTACGGCGGTGACGAGTTCGCGGTGATCCTCAACAACTGCGATGCAGAGGCGGCCGCGACGCTTGCCAGGCAGCTCGTGGAGCGGGTGCGCAGCCTGCCGCGTGTGCATGAGGCCATGGAATTCGCGCTCGGCGTCTCGGTCGGCGTGGCGGAACTCGTGCCGGGCGAGGATGTTCTGGCGTGGATCTCGCGCGCCGATGGTGCGATGTACCAGGCGAAGCGTCAGCCGATGGGCAGCGCGGTGATCGCGGATGCGACCACTGCGATGAAGCCTCCCGGCACACGCCTGACTGCCTGACCGGTACCGGCAGCACCCGGGGTCCCGGCAGCGACGGGCCCCCAGACTGATGAGAGGTTGAAGCACGTTGGCGTCGTGTACCGGTCAGCGGTGCGGCAGTAGCTTGCGCGACGTGCACGTCGCCTGTCGACCTCTTCGCCTCCGCATGACCGCTTCAGACCGCGCCATCAACGGCTGGCGTCAATCGTGACGAGGCGAACACGTCTCCTTACGCTGGCGTCGGCCGCGTTGCTCGTGTTCTGCGGCGTGATCGCCGCCGCACCGCCACCGAAGGCGTCGCCACATCAGGTGGTCCTGATCTCGCTCGATGGATTCCGCTGGGATTACCTCCAGCGGCCTGCGGCACGCCGACTCCGCGAGCTGGCGGCGCGCGGCGTCCATGCCGAACGCATGGTGCCGTCGTTCCCGACGAAGACCTTCCCGAACCACTACACGCTGGTCACGGGCCTCTATCCCGAGCATCACGGCATTGCGGCCAACGTGATGCGCGACCCGGTGCTGGGCCGCTTCGCCACTGGCAACGATCCCGCCGTGCGCGACGCCCGCTGGTTCAGCGGCGAGCCGATCTGGGTCACCGCGCAGCGTCAGGGCCTGCGCACCGCCGCCTACTTCTGGCCCGGATCGGAGGCACCGGTCGGTGGCATGCATCCCACCTGGTACTACCCGTTCGATGTGACCACCACGCGGGCGACGCGCGTGCAGCGCGTGCTCGAATGGTTGGCGCTTCCCGACAGCGAGGCGCCGCGCCTGATCGCCGTGTACTTCAGCGACGTCGATACCGAGGGCCACAATCACGGACCCGATTCGCCCGAGACCGACGCCGCGATCGCGGCCGTCGACAGTGCGGTGGGCGCAATCATCGATGGCATCGCGCAGCGTGACGAAACGGACGCGGTCGACGTGATCGTCGTGTCTGATCACGGCATGACGCCCGTCAACAGCGAACGCACCATCGTGCTCGATGACTACCTGTCGATGGACAGTGTGGAGATGGGCGACTGGAGTCCTGTCGCGACCATCATCCCGAAGCCCGGCCGCACCGAATACGTGATGCGTGCGCTGCGCGGTGCGCATCCGCACCTGCAGGTCTACCGCAAGGGTGAACTGCCGGCGCGACTGCACTACAACAGCGGGGCGCATGTGACGCCGGTGGTTGCGATCGCGGACGAGGGCTGGTCGATCGTGCGACGCGCAACGATCGGGCAATACGTGGCCGGCCGGACGTACGGCGCGCACGGCTACGACAACGCGCTGCCGTCCATGGGCGCGCTGTTCGTGGCGGCTGGTCCGAGTTTCCGGCAGGGCGTCATCGTGCCGCCGTTCGCGAACGTGCATGTCTATTCCCTGCTGGCGGCGCTGCTGCACGTGCAGCCCGCCGTGACAGACGGGTCGGTGGATTCGGTACGGGCGATGCTGCGGTGAGCGTCGCGCGTTCGCCGGCCGCGTTGCGGCGCTCAGGTCGTGCGCCCATCCCGCAGTCTGCTCGGACACGTCAGCTGTGACGGCGCCCTCCGCCGAGATGATGCGGGGATGGCCAGACCTCTCAGGCGGACGCACGTGCGGATCGACGGCTCGCCGGAAGGCGTGCAGCCAGTAAAATTGTCAAACTGCGGTATTCGCGCCACACTGTTCGTTGTCCTCGCGCAACACTTCTGTGCTGGTTTCGCTGCACGCTGTGCGTAATTCCGGAGGATAGCTCGTTCTGGCACGAGCACCTGATTCTCAGGCATCGCTTTTGCTGAAATTTTCGAGCGCGGTCATTACCACCTTCGAGAGTCGCCCACCCACGCCGAGAAATTCAATGAATTTGCTCCCCCGCCTCGTTCTCACCGCCTCGCTGGTCGCTCTCGTTTCGCCACTGCACGCCCAGGTGACGCTCGGCTCCACGACGTTCAACAACGCGCAGTTCGGCAACACCGTCGTTGCCTCCGACGGCGGGTTGGACGCCTCGTCCAGCTGGTTGAACACCATGCCCGAAAATCCGGGACTGGTCGGTTCCCTCACCGGCGCAAACTTCAACACCGGCATTGCCAACATCGGCACTGGCTTCAGCGGGTCCTCTTCTCCGACTTACACCATCGGGTACTCGACGCCCATCGCGAATGGCGCAGGCAACGACTTCGCAGTCGTCGTGGCCCGTTTTTCAGCCGATAATTTCTTCCTGTCGCTTTCGGTCGACGGCACCATGTTCGGCGCGGAGACGCAGATTTTCGCCGGCAGCGCGATCAACACTGGTGTAGTGGAGTCCTACTTCGCCGGCAGCCCGACCAACGGCCCGTTCGCTGCTGGACTGTGGGTACACCTGCTCGACCTGTCGTCATTTGGTGTGGCGAATGGCGCGAGTGTTTCCGCTATCCGCGTGCGCAGCGACACGCAGCTCGACCTGATCCGGGTGGCTGGACTCGACAACAACACCGTCGTGCCGGAACCGGCTACGACTGCTCTGCTGGCCGCTGGACTGCTTGGTCTGGCCGGTATGGTACGCGCTCGCCGCCGCGCTTGATCTGACCGAAGTGGTAATGCCACGCTTGCATCATCGTGGCACGACCGCGCGCCTTTCCTTCGGGAAAGGGGCGCGGTCGTGTATGCGGCGCTCACGAACAGGCTCCGAATGCAGTGACACCCCGCGCGCGCCTTGCCTGGTGCGCAGACGCACCACCGTGCCAATGCGCAGTGGCGAGCCCGAAGCGCCTGTGCCAGACTGTGCGCATGACCCTTCCCGCATTCATGCGCGCCGCCGTGATCACCGCCCCCGGCGGTCCGGACGTCTTCGCCATCGAGCAGCGACCCGTGCCGACACCCGCACCCGACGAACTCCTCGTCCGGGTGCGCTCATCCGCCATCAACCGCGCGGACATCCTCCAGCGGATGGGCCGTTACCCGGCGCCCGCCGGCGTGCCCGCCGACATCCCGGGCCTCGAGTTCGCCGGAGACGTGGTGGGGTGGGGCGACGCGGTGACGGGGTGGCGCGTCGGCGACCGCGTCTTCGGACTGGTCGGCGGCGGCGCGCATGCCGAGTACCTCGTGACACACGCGCAGGCCGCCGCACGGGTGCCGGATGGCGTGTCGTGGGAAGTGGCCGGCGCGGCCCCGGAGGCGTACATCACCGCCTACGATGCGATGGTCATGCAGGCCGGACTCACCGCCGGAGAGACCGTGCTGGTGCACGCCGTCGGGAGCGGCGTCGGGCTGGCGGCGGTCCAACTGGCGACCGCGCTCGGCTGCGCGGTGTATGGCACAGCGCGCGGCGCGCCAAAGCTGGAGGCCGCACGGGCGGCTGGCATGCGGGATGGCTGCCAGCCAGGCGAGCCAGGATGGATCGCGGCCGCGGCCGCCGAATGGACCTCTGGCCGCGGCGTGGATGTGGTGGTGGACCTCGTGGGTGGCGATTACACCTCGGGCAGTCTGGCCGCGATGGCCTCGCAGGGGCGCCTGATGCTGATCGGTGCGCTGGCCGGGTCGAGGGCGACCATCGATCTCCGCCTGATCCTTGGCAAGCGGCTGACCATCCGCGGCACCGTACTGCGGAGCCGATCGCTCGCCGAGCGTATCGCGGGGACGACGGCATTCGCGGCGGCGGTGCTTCCGATGCTGGCCGACGGCCGGCTCGTGCCGCGGATCGACGCCCGCTTCGCGCTGGAGGAGATCGGCGCGGCGCAGGCGCTGGTCGAAGCCAACGGCACGATCGGCAAGGTTGCATTGCACATCGTCTGAGCCATTCCCTCGCGCGAGCCGTTCGGCTACGTTGCGAGGCTAGTCCGTGTCAGGCGCCGTCTGCACGGGACAACGGCCGCCCCGATCCGGGGCGACCTTCATTCCCCTCCTCCCGCGTCGGCAACCCGCAGGGGGCGGTTTTGACCACAGGGAGGATTGCCACTCGTGACCGCGATTCTGCGTCCGTACGAGGCTGTCTACATCTTCGACTCCGCGCTCGAAGATGGCGTGATCGCCGAAAAGCTGGCCAAGCACCACGGCCTGTTGTCGCTGGCCGAAGAGGCCACGCTCGACCACTGGGGCCGTCGTCAGCTGGCCTACCAGATCAAGAAGCGCGACATCGGCTATTACGTCGTGGCCCGCTTCACTGCCGAAACCGGCACCCTGCCCGAGTTCGAGCGTTCGCTCAAGCTCGACGGTGGTGTGCTCCGGTACCTCATCTCGCTGCACGAGAACGAGTTGGGTGCTCCGCCGCTCACTGAAGAGCAGCTGGAAGCCAAGCGCCGCGCTGATGAAGCCGGTGACGACGACGACGACGAGGATTAGCCCATGGCCCGCCGCAACAAGAAGCCCAGCCCGGTGAACGAGGCTGGAATCCGCTTTGTCGATTACAAGGACGAGCGTTTCCTCAGCCGGTTCATCACCGAGAACGGCAAGATCCTGCCGAGCCGGCTGAGCGGAGTCGATGCACGTCACCAGCGTCAGCTGGCCTGCGCGATCAAGAAGGCGCGCTATCTGGCGCTGCTGCCGTACACCCGCTCGAGCAAGGCCTGATCGCTCGATGACCGACGACGCCGCGCCAGTGGCGCGACGTGGCTGGTGGTGGCCGGTGCTCGCGGTTCTGGGATGGTTCGTCGTTGCGGACCTGCCCATTGCCCATACGCTCCTGCCGGTGCATCAGCCGCTGTTGCTGCTGGTGCCCATGCTGGCGGCGTGCGCGCTGGCCGGTTTGTGGAAGGGAGGCAGCATGCCGATGGCGATCAGTGTCACCGCCGCGGCGGCTGGGTTGGTGTTCAACGTGGTGCGCAGTGGCGTGAGCAGCGATGGGCTGACGGCCGCGTGGTCGATGATCGCGGCCTCGTGCCTTGGATTGTCTCTGCTGGCGACACGCTCGAAGCGGTTTCTGGGCGCGGGTGTCGTTGCCGTGTTGGCGGCGCTCCTGCTCTCCACCGTGCTGATCGCGGCGGCACCAGCAGGTCCGGTGGCGCTCAGTCGGACGGTGAATGCGGTGCTCGAGGTTCGCGGCAATGCGGACCTCAACAATTGGCGCGCGGCTCGTGCGCAGATGACGCGAGCCAGCTCCACCCGTGCCGACAGCGCCACCACCGCGCTGCTGGACCGGGCCGAGCAGAGTGTCTCGGCACTGCCGCTGCTCGCACGATCGGTCCTGCCGTCGTTGCTGGCGCTGCAGACACTGGTCGCGATGGCGCTGGCGTGGGCGCTGTTTCACCGTGTCAGCCGGACCCGCCTCGGCGAGCCGCTGGCGCCGGTTCGGGAGTTCCGCTTCAACGATCAGTGGATCTGGTCGATGATCGTGGGGCTGGTCGTCGCGCTGCTGCCTGCCCTGCAGGAGCTGCAGCCGCTGGGCGTGAACCTGCTCGTGTTTTTCGGGGCGCTCTACGCACTGCGTGGTGCTGCCGTGCTGGCGTGGTTTCTTCGCCCGGGGCGTTCGCTGCTCGGGCTGCTGGTTGGTGTGGCGCTGTTGCTGCTGTTGCGGGAAAGTGCGGCGATTGCGCTCGGTTTGGTGGGACTTGGTGATACTTGGGCCGACTGGCGACGCCGGATCCGGCCAGCGGTTTCCTGATTCGAGGAGGGTAGCAGAATGGAAGTGATTCTTCGGCAAGCGGTGGACAGCCTCGGGCATGCAGGAGACCTGGTCAAGGTTTCCACCGGGTTTGCCCGCAATTACCTGCTGCCGCGCGGCATGGCCCTTCCGGCCACCGACGGCAACAAGAAGCGCATCACGATGGAGAAGGCAAAGCTCGTCGCCGCCGAACAGGGACGCGTCGAGGCCGCGCAGGAGATGGCGAAGGCGTACGCCGATCTCTCGATCACCTTCGCCGCACGCGTGGGCGAAGAAGGCAAGCTCTTCGGGTCCGTCACGGCCGGCGACATCGCCGACCAGCTGAAGGCCCAGGGCCTGCACGTCGAGCGTCGCCAGATCGATCTCCAGGAGCCGATCAAGGCGCTGGGTGTCTACAAGGTGGCAATCAAGCTGCACGCCGACGTGAAGCCGGAAGTGAAGGTCTGGGTGATCAAGGGCTGATTCTGGTTCTGTGTTTCGCGTGAACAGTGTTCTCGCGGGGGCCGCGGAGGATCGCGGAGATGCACAGGGAACGGCGGCAAACGGCTTTGGGAACAGCGTCTCGCGAGCGCAGTTCCTGGAGCCGTTTTCTTGCTCTGCGTATCTCCGCGATCCTCCGCGCCCTCCGCATGAGCACTGTTGACGATGCCGGGAAAGGACTGACCGTCAGGGGCGTCTCGCGGGTGGGGGTACGCCCCGTTTCAGGTGTCTGCCTGCCCGAAGTGGTGTGACCGGCCGCCCTGCTTGCGGTGTAACAGTCCAGGGGAACGACGTCAGGGTGTGTGGTTCGACCGCCGACGGGTTAACCTATCAGAGGTCGCTCCCGCCAATCACGACCAGGGCGGGCCCTTGTGCCATTGGGCGGAGTCCATCCGCCGTTCCATATATCGATGACCGCGTTGACTCGTACGACCCGCAGCACCAAGGCCGCCGCCGAAGCCCTCGCCAAGCGCGCCGCACAACTCATGAGTGATTTCAAGGCCACGGACATCCAGGTGCTGTCGCTGGCCGGCCTGACGGACATGACGGATTATTTCGTGATTGCATCCGGGACGTCGGATACGCACGTACGGAGCATGGCGGATCATGTCGTGCGGCAGTTGCGTGACGAAGGCGAGCGGGTCACGCATGCCGAAGGTGTGGAGCAGGGACGGTGGGCGTTGCTGGACTACACCGACGTCGTGATCCACGTCTTCCATCCCACCCTGCGGAACTTCTATCAGCTGGAACGGTTGTGGAGTGATGCCGAGCGCGTCGCTTTCGAATGATGGTCGGCTGAGTCAACTGGTCGCAAACGGTCCGGGAGAACTGGGGATGAAGATGCGGCGATTTCTAATAGCGATTACCACGACATTGGCACTGGCCTCGGCGGCCGGCGCCCAGGGGTACTTCGGGAAGAACCAGCCCCAGTACAAGCGATTCCAGTGGCGCGTGCTCGAAACCGAGCACTTCCGCGTGCACTACTACAAGGACGAGAAAGCGGCGGTCGAAACGGCGGCGCGGATGGCCGAACGGTCGTACGCGCGTCTGTCGCGCATTCTCGGCCATGAGTTCAGCGAGCGGAAGCCGATCGTCATCTTTGCCAGTCGCACCGACTTCGCGCAGAACAACATCTTCGGCGACCTCGGCGAATTCACCGGAGGTGTCACCGATGCACAGCGCCAGCGCAACGTGCTGCCGCTGACGGGTGACTACCGCACCTTCGAGCATGTGCTCACGCACGAGATGGTGCACCAGTTCCAGTACGACGTGTTCTCGCGCGGTCGTGCCGGCGCGAATCTGCAGGCACTCCAGGCCGTGAACCCGCCGCTCTGGCTCATGGAAGGCATGGCCGAGTACCTGTCGCTCGGTACCGACCACCCGTTCACCGACATGTGGATCCGGGATGCCGCCATCAACGGCGACATCCCGTCGATCGAGCAGATGACAACGTATCCCGATCGCTTTTTCCCCTATCGCTTCGGTGAGTCGCTGATGCGCTACATCGGCGAGCGCTGGGGGGACCAGGTGATCGGGCAGATTCTCGAAGCGGTGCCGAACGTGGGCGTCGAGCGCGCGTTCAAGCGCGAGCTCGGCCTCTCGCTGGAAGAGCTGAGCGACGACTGGAAGGACGCGATGCAGAAGCAGTACCTGCCGACGATCGCAAACCTCGATCGCCCGCGTCGCTTCGCCGACAACCTGCTGAATACGAAGAAGAGTGGTGGCGACATCTTCCTCGCCCCGACGCTGTCGGATGACGGGTCGAAGATCGTGTTCCTGTCGAACGGCAACTTCCTGCGCGGTGAGGTGTTCATCGACCTCTGGCTCGCCGATGGGCGCACAGGCAAGCGCATCCGGCGGCTGGTGAAGAGCACCACCAATCCGAATGCGGAAGAATTGCGCCTGCTCTACAGCCAGAGCTCCTTCTCGCCGGATGGGAACCAGGTGGCGTATGTCGGTCAGCGCAACGGCAAGGACGTACTCTACCTCGTGCGCACACGCAGCGGCTCGTCGCGTCGCATCGACCTGCCGGTCGATGGTGTCCTGAGTCCCGTGTTCACGCCAGACGGATCGCACATCGTCTTCAGCGCAAACAAGGGTGGCATCACCGATCTCGCCATCGTTGCCGTGGATGGCACGGGCTTTCGCCTGCTGACGAACGATCAGCACGGCGACTTCATGCCCAACGTCTCGCCCGACGGGCGCACGATCGCGTTTTCGAGCGATCGCGGCGCGGAAACCGACTTCGACGTGCTGCGCTTCAGCCGCTGGAAGATCAGCCTGTACGATCTGGCCACGGGCAGGATCACGGTGCTCCCGAACCAGCCGGGCCTGAGCATCAACCCGCAGTGGGCACCGGATGGCAAGAGCATCGCCTACATCAGCGATCGCAATGCCGTACCCAACGTGTTCCTGTACGACATGAACACCCGTGAGCATTACCAGCTGACGAATGTCGCTGGCGGCGTCTCGGGCATCACGGAACTCAGTCCGGCGCTGACCTGGGCGCGGAAGGCCGACCGCCTGGCGTTCGTGCACTTCGAGAAGAAGGGCGAGTACACCATCTGGACCGTGGACAACCCTCGCGCGCTGAAGAAGGATCCGTATCGTGAGCGGGCGCCTGCGCTCATCGCCTCCAGTGCCGGTAGCAACGGCATCACCATCACGGCGGTGCCGAGTGCGCCTTTGCCGGGGGGCGTACCCGTTGCAACCGTCGTGGTGCCGCCGCGTGCTGCGCCACCGGTCGTGACGCCGACGACGAGGGCACCGGTGCCGACGATCGGGACACCGCAGCCGGTCGCCACGATTGCGAGCGGCGCTCGGCCGAATCCCGGTGCGCGCTCGGTGTATCGTGCATTTGACGGGCTGCGCAGCTCCGACTCGCTGCCGCCGCGTGGTGAGCGCGACACGACCGTGGTCTCGGTCAACGAGATGCTGGACAGCGCCGACCTCGCGCTGCCGGATCCGACACGGTTCCGCGATGCGCCGTACAAGGTGAGCTATGAAGCCGATTACGTGGCGCAGCCGAGCATCGGGTTTGCACAGGACAACTTCGGCCGCGGCCTCTTCGGCGGCACGACCGTGGTCCTCAGTGACCTGATCGGCAACAATCGGCTCTCGTTCACGGCGCAGATCAATGGTCGCGTGCAGGACGCGATCTTCTACGCGGGCTATACGAACCTGGCCGGCAAGCTCCAGTACAACACCGCAGTGTCGCAGTTCCCGTTCTTCTTCTTCAACGGGCAGGATGTCGCGCAGATCTCGCCCGGCCTCTTTCAGGAAACGCAGAGCCTTGCCCGCTTCGTGCTCCGCAACGTGGCCATCACGTCGCTGCTCCCGCAGAATCGTTTCAAGCGATTCGAGCTCGGGATCGGGCTGCAGAACATCGGCCGGTCGACCCTGAGCGTGGCGCGGCAGTTCAACAGCTTCGGCGAGAGCTCGCAGTTCCAGATCGTTGGTGACCAGAACCTGGGCTCGCTCACCTTCCTGCAGCCCAAGCTCGCGTTCGTATCGGACAACACGCTCGATGGCTACACCGCGCCGATCACGGGCCGGCGCATGCGCTTTGCGTACGAGCCGACGATCGGCAGCCGACGCTGGCAGGAGTTCATTGCCGATTACCGTCGCTATGACCCGATCCTCTTCAACTTCCTGACGATCGCGTCACGGTTCACCGGCACGTTCCGGACGGGGCGCGACGAGTCGTTCTTTCCGAATTACATCGGCAACCCGAACGGCATCATGTGGTTGCGCGGATACGACCGCGTGAATGCCCTCAACTTCGGATGCCAGCCGACGATCGGCGCCTCCGCTGGGTGCAGCAACGCGGAGCTGCTGGGCTCCAAGGCACTGGTGGCCTCGACCGAAGTCCGTTTTCCGCTGATCCGTCGGTTCGAACTCGGTGTGCTGCCGATTCAGCTCCCACCGGTGGATGGCGCGGTGTTCTTTGATGCAGGCATGGCGTGGAGCAGCGGACAGAGCGCGCAGTTCTCGCGGCCCGCCAACTTCAATGCCGAGCGGCAGCGGTACCTGCTCAGGAGCTACGGATACTCGCTGCGCCTGAACCTCTTCAACTTCGCACTCTTGCGGTGGGACTTCGCCATCCCGCTGGACCGCCCGGAGCGCAAAGGCTTCTGGCAGTGGTCGCTCGGCACCTCCTACTGAGCACGACTGGCCTCGATCGATAGCGGGCGCCTGCGCAACGCAGGCGCCCGCTGCGTTTCAAGGCGTGTTCGCCCCGCCGTGTCACGGCTAGCTTGCGGGGGTGAGAACCTTTCTGCTCGCCCTCACCCTCGCGCTCGCCGGCTGCGGGGCGAATGAGGATCGCGGGGCCACGGCAATGTCGGCCGCAGCGCCAGGTGCCGACGCCATCGTGCTACGCATTCCGGCAACCGGCGGCGTCGCGCGCGCCTATCGGTACCCCTCGCTCGACACGGCGATCTGGTCGACCCGCGCCGCGCTGCCCGCGCAGTCCCGACCGCTTGGCTTCAGCATCGATGCGGGCACACTCGCCCTCGCTGACGGCTCGGGCGTGACCTGGCGGCTGACACTCGGGGCGGGTCTTCTGGAGCGCGCCATGGCGAAGCCGCTTGCCGAGCCGGTCAGTCTGGATGGCAGCAGCATCTTCGGGCTCAGCGACGGCGCAGTGGTCCGCCTGACGACCACCGAAGCGACGCCATGGCAGGTTCGCACTGTCGCCTCGGTCACCCAGCTGCAGCCGCTTCGCGATGGCGGTGTGCTGCTGGTGGGACATCGCGGCACCGAGACGGTCATCACACGATTTCGCCCGCCCTCCACGACGGCCGTCGACAGTGCGGTGCTGCCCGGCATCGCCCGACTCATCTCTGCGGCCGGCGGAGATCGCTACTACCTGAGCGATGGCCCGCGGCGGCTGGTGAGTGTGCGGGCACGCGACCTGGAGATGCTCGGCACCATTTCGATCGGCGACTCGATCGTGGTCACGGCGTCCTCGCCGAGCGGGGACCGCGTCTACGTGCTCGGGCGTGACGACGCAGTCTCGCGGGTGCAGGTGATCAGCAAATACGCGGACGAGATCGTCGCGACCATCGAGGTGCCGTCGAATGCCAGCGACCTGCGCATGGATCCGCTGGGTCGCTACCTGCTGGTGCGCCATGGCGCAGACGGCGATTCGGTCGTCGTGATCGGCATCGCCACGAACGCCGTGCTCGGTCGCTTCGCGTCGCCCTGGCGCGCTGACCTACCGCTGGTGTTCCCCGATGGTCGGATCGCCACACTGCGCGGCAATGACGTGGTGACGCTGGCCGAGGGCGACTTCCGGCCCATCGTGGTCACGCCGGACGGCGGCAGGGACATCTGGACGGTTTTCCAGTGGAACGGGTTCAGCCGTCGTGGCGACGCGCCGGTCCGCACCCGGATCGCCCCTGCCGAAACGACCCCGCGCCCGGTCGTGGTGGATACGACCGTCGCCCCGCCGGGCATCGATACCGTGGTGCCGGACAGCGCGGCGGCGTTCACCGGCCCCGTTCCCGTGCGTCCTCCGGCATCGCAACCGGCCGCGTCAGGACCAAAGGCGAGTGAGCGCGGCGGGTTCGTCGTGCAGTTCGCGGCGCTCACGCGCGAACGCACTGCGCAGCAGATCGCCTCGTCCATCACGACTGGTGGTGAAAAGGCGCACGTGATGGTCTCGACCACGAACGGGACCGCACTGTACCGGGTTATCCTTGGTCCTTTCCGCTCGCGCTCCGACGCCGAGCGCGCCGGACAGGCCGCTGGCCGGGATTACTGGGTCTTTGAATGGGGATCGAACTGATGGTCGCTGCAAGCACGCTTGGGATCGACTGGGAAGCGCTGGGCGCCGGGGCGTCAACTGCAGTCGACACGACGCATGCGATCCTGGTGACCGGGACTGATCCGGTCGCCGCAGCACGCGTCGCCATCGGAATCGGCCGGGCGCAATCGACCGTTCGACGTGTCGCGATCGGTGACCTCGTCGGCGACGTCGAGCCGCTGCAGCGCCTCGTCACGGGCGACGATCCCCACGGGATCATCGATTCGTTCCTGCACGGCGTTTCGCTGAACAAGATTGCCCGACAGGTGGACGAGTCCGGCATGCTCTTCGTGATGCCCAGCGGGACCGAGCCGCTCGTGACACCCGAGATCATGCGCAACGAGCGGTGGAGCCGCCTGGCCGCTGGCTTCCGCGAAGTCGGCGCGCTGCTCGTGCTGGTGGCACCGAGCGAAGCCGAGGGCGTGCACGAGCTCGCCGTGATGCTCGACGGCGTCGTGATCGTCGGTGATCCCTCGGCGATGCTGAGCGTGCCACGGAACGCCGTGGTGGCGCATGTCGAGGCGCCGGTGATGGCGGCCGCAGCGGCGTCGGCATTGCCGACGCCCACCGCCGTGCGCCCGGAGGACATGCTGCAGGGTCCGCCCCTGCTCGACGACGCCGTGCCCCACACCGAAGCCGAGGCGCCCGAGAGGCGCATGCCGAAGGGCTTCGGCTCCGAGACGGCCAGTCCCTCCAGGACACCGCTGGTCGTTGCTGCGATCGTGATCGGGCTGGCTGCGCTCTGGTTCGCGCTGGGCCGACCCGGCATGCCAACCGCGACACCGGAAAGCGTCGGCACTAATCCGGATTCAGTCATCATGTCCCCTGCCCCGGCGTCACTGCCGGACACCACATCCCTCAGCCCGGACACGACCAGCGCTGCGGATTCCCTGGTCGTCCTGCGCGTCGAGAACCCGCAGGATTCCCTCAAGGCGGCACAATTCGGCGTCGTGATCGTGGCGACGAATGATGAAGCGCAGGCGCTCGCCCGCTGGGCCGAACTCGGCCTCAAGTTGCCGGCCGGCACCGTCACGATGGTGCGCATCCGGGGCGAGCTCGACCGCTTCTTCCAGATGCAGGCCGGCGCATATCTCAAGGCGAGCCAGGCCGATTCGCTGCTGGCTGCCCTGCGCAGCAGCGGCAAGCTGGCGGCCGACGCCGGTCGCGTCGTCTCGACGCCGTACGCGCTGATGCTCGAGGCGAAAGTCTCGAGCCGCGCGGCGCAGAACGTGTCGGACGGCTATGGCCAGCGCCAGATCGCCGCCTACCCGCTGCTGCAGGATGATCGCACCGCAACGATTTTCGTCGGCGCATTCGAGACGCCGGACCAGGCGATCCCGCTGATGAACGAACTCAAGGCGAAGGGCGTCACTGCGACGCTCCAATACCGCACCGGGAGAAGTTTCTGACGTGCGCCTGACCAAGCTCACCCTGCACGGCTTCAAGTCGTTTGCAGACCATACGGAACTGCTGTTCGAGCCCGGCGCGACGATGATCGTCGGGCCGAACGGCTGCGGCAAGTCGAACGTTTCCGACGCGGTGCGTTGGGTGCTCGGCGAGCAGCGGGCGCGCATGATGCGCGGCGCGAAGATGGAGGAAGTCATCTTCCAGGGATCGTCGGCGCGTCGCGCCGTGAACGTCGCGGAGGTGTCGCTGCATTTCGACAACTCCGATGGCGTGCTCCCTGTTGCGTTCAGGGAAGTCGTGATCACGCGCCGGCTCTCGCGCTCCGGTGAAAGCGACTATTTCCTGAATCGTGTCGCCTGCCGGCTGCGAGACATTCACGATCTGGTGCGTGGCACCGGCCTGGGTGCCGACAGCGGCGTCGTGATCGAGGCGAAGATGATCGACGCGCTGCTCAGCGATCGTCCGGATGATCGTCGCGAACTGTTCGAGGAGGCCGCCGGCGTGGGGCTGTATCGCGATCGCCGTCGCAGCACCGAACGCCGGCTCGAGGAGACGACGGTCGACCTGTCGCGTCTGGATGACCTGATCGAGGAAGTGCAGAGCCAGGTGCGCTCGCTGTTGCGCCAGCGCAAGAAAGCCGAGAAGCATGTGGAGCTCACCTCGCGCCGCTTTGCGGTGGATGTGACGCTCGCTGCGCGAGAGCTGGAGAGCTGGGCCGACGAGCTGACGGTGCTGCAGGCACGGTTGGAGCAGTTGCGCGAGGCCGTCCCCGCTGCCGCCGCGCAGGCGGAATCGGCCGCACGCGACCGCGAGAATGCACAGCGCGCGCGCGTGGCAGCGGAAGCGATGCGCGCCGAGCTGGCGCGCATGGCGCAGGCGCAGCGTGAGCAGGCGAACCAGGTGGAGCGCGAGCTGCGCGTGGCCGAGGAGCGCCAGCGCAATGCGATGTCGCGACGCGAGCGTGCCGATGCCGAACTGCAGGATGGCGAGGCACTCGGTCAGCGCGTGATCGCGGAACGCGAGGATGCCGAGACGGAGCGGCTGCGGCTGCAAGGCGAGCTCGCGGCCGCCGTCGAGCTGTTGACGGAGCGCGCGTCAGCAGAAGAGGAATCGCGTCGCAGCGTGTCGATGGCACGGCAGCAGGTGGACGCGGCGGAGAAGACGTTGCGCGATGCGCGCGACCAGGTCCGACGCCTGGAGCTGGATCGCGAAGGCACCGAACGAGAGCTCGCAGAGGTGCTCGCGCGCACCGCCGTGCTGGAGACGGAAGTCGCGACGCTGGCCGATGCGCTGCAGACGGTGGCGCGCGACAGCGACGCCGCGGTGGAATCGGTGGAGATCGCGCGAGTGGACGTCGCGCGCGCACAGGGTGCGCTCGAAAACGCGCGCAACGCGGCGCAGGTGGCGCGCACTGCAGAAACCGACGTTCGTCGGCGGCTGGGCGATGCGGATCGTCAGCGCACGTCGATGCAGGGCAGGATCCACGGCCTCGAGGCCCTGGATCGCGATCGCGTGGGCCTCGCGCCGGGTGCCGCCTCGGTGCTGCGCCAGCGCGAGTCGTTCGGTAGTGGTGCCGTGCTCGGCCCGCTCTCCGACTTTCTGTCCGCAGACAGTGACGCCGCGATCCTCGTCGAGCGGTATCTCGGTGCCACGGTGCATGCGGTCGTGATACGCGACCGCGACGCGGCGAACGCCGTCGCCTCGTGGCATGCGACCGCGAAGCCCGGACCCGTGCTGCTGCTGCCGCTGGATGCGGTGAACGATGTGATCAGCACCGACGCCGCACTGGCGACGCGCGTGCAGGCTGCCGCACCGGCGGAACGCTGGGTGCGCGCGCTGCTCGGTCAGGTGACGCAGCTGGACGGCGCGAGCGGATTCGTGGATGCGCGTGGCGCGATCTATCTGCCCGGCGCGGAGTCGGCGCAGGGTCCGATCCAGCGTCGTGCCGAGCTGACGATGCTGCGCGACGAACTCGAGGCGCTGGATGCCGAGCGTGCGCGCATCACGGTCGAGGCTCAGACGGTCAGCATCACGTTGCAGGCGACGGAGCAGGCGGTGACGGCCGCCGCTGATGCCGCGACGCAGGCAATGGGCGAGGTGCGACGCGCCGAGGAGGCGCGCGCGGAAGTGGAGCGTCGCAGCGCGCGGGCGCTGCGCGAGCGGAACGAAGCGCAGCAACTCGCCGGGAAGCTGGCCGAACGTCGTGCGTCGCTCCAGGCGCGTGCCGCCGACGACGATGCGCGCGCCGAGGCACTGCGCGCCAGTCTCGCCGGTCATGAAGTGGTCATCACCAGCGCGCGTCAGCGCCTGCTGGGCGCGGACGAGATGCTCGAGGCGGCGCGTGAAGGGCGCACCATCGCGCAGGTGTCGCAGGCACAGTCGCAGGCGCGCGTGCAGGTCGCACAGGATCGTGCGACGCGGCTCGTGCAGGAACAGGCCACCGCCGTCGCGCGACTGGACACGTTGCGCCGCGAGCTGTCGCAGCTGGCCAACGCCGACTCGGCACTCGCCGAGCAGATCGCAACGCTCACGGTGCAGCTGGAGGAGCGTCAGCTCGCGCTGTCGGAGCTGGACACGCGATTGATCGAGGCCGAGGAAGCGCTGCGGTCGGCCGATGCGTCGCTGCAGACCGGTGATGACGCGCTGGAACTGGTGCGTCGCCAGGCGGTGCTGATGGCGGAAGAGCTGCACCAGACGGAGCTCCGCCACACGCAACTCGAGGCACGCCGGCAGAACATCCGCGAACGTCTCGAAACCGAGTGGCGGAAGCCGATCGCGGAGCTGCTGGAAGGCTTCGAGCCGCTGGAGCTGGAGGCCGATGCACTGCGCATCGAGAACGAGCAATTGAGGCAACAACTCGACCAGCTCGGACCAGTGAATCCGCTCGCGGTCGAGGAGCACGAGGAGGAGATGACGCGACTCGATTTCCTCGCGGCACAGCGCAATGACCTCGCCGAAGCGAAGCTCTCGCTGCTGCAGGCCATCAAGGAGATCGACGCCACCGCGCGCGAGCTGTTCCTGGCGACGTTCGCCAAGGTGCGCGACAACTTCCGGCAGATCTTCCAGACGCTGTTCGGCGGTGGCGAATGCGACCTTCGCCTCGAGAATCCCGACCAGCCGCTGGACTGCGACATCGAGATCCACGCCAGTCCACGTGGCAAGAAGACGCAACGCATCCACCTGCTCTCGAGCGGTGAACGCGCACTCGTCGCGCTGTCGCTGCTGTTCGGCATCTTCCTCACGCGTCCGAGCCCGTTCTGCCTGCTGGACGAAGTCGACGCACCGCTGGACGACCAGAACGTGGGTCGGTACGTGAAGATGCTCAACGAGTTCAAGGAGCGGACACAGTTCATCGTGATCACGCACAACCCACGCACGACCACCGAAGCCGCCGATGCGGTGTACGGCGTGACGATGCAGGAGCCGGGCGTGAGTTCTCTCGTGAGCGTACGCCTGCGCAACCGCAACGGCGAGACGGTCAACGGTGGCGTGGACATGCAATCCACCGGCAACGAGCTGACGGTGCCGACTGGGGTGGCATCGGAGCAGGTCGAGCCGGTCGAGGCGGTCGCGTAGCGGAGTT
>Ga0105045_10001224_pt1 | contig 20769 bp, 18 predicted proteins | sample MAT02_FD_78089 | JGI IMG/M metagenome (GOLD analysis project Ga0105045, IMG submission 78089) | Freshwater microbial communities from Lake Fryxell liftoff mats and glacier meltwater in Antarctica - MAT-02 (megahit assembly) | ecosystem: Environmental > Aquatic > Freshwater > Ice > Liftoff... | reverse complement strand
GGCCGAATTTTGGCACCACGAACCAATACCCTGTTCCATAAAATTGGCCGAATTTTGGCACGACGAAATAATGCCTTGTTCCGTAGGAACAACATCTTTGTAACAACCCCCGTCCCCCGCCCCCATCTCGTTCCGTAGGAACGGAATTCCTAAGTTCAAATTTTGGTTGGAGCATACTAACTATTGAATTTTAACCCGTTTTTTGCATTCCATTCATTCAATCCGATCTATTTCATGAAAAAACACCTGCTGCAATTACACCAAATAGCGCGCAAAAAGACGCGCCACATCATCGGACTCATGTCGGGCACCTCCTTGGATGGCTTGGATGTGGCCTATTGCGTCCTTACGGGCGCGGGACATCGTACCCGCGTAGCGGTGCTGCATTTTGAAACATGCCCCTACGACGAAGCATTCAAACAGGAAATAAGGCGAGTATTTGCCCTGAAAACCATTGATTTTCAGCATCTTACCATTTTAAATGTGTTGGTGGCAGAGCGGCATGCGGCTTTGGTGAATCAATGTTTGAAGCAGTGGAATATTGACCCTGAAACGGTGGATGCGATAGCCTCGCACGGACAAACGGTGTTTCATGCACCCCGTGTTTTTCACGGAATGCCGCAATATCCAAACGCAACGCTGCAAATCGGCGACGGCGACCATATTGCCCAACGAACCGGTATTATCACCTTGTCCGATTTCCGTCAAAAGCATTTGGCAGTGGGTGGGGAAGGGGCGCCTTTGGCGTTGTACGGCGATTATTTATTGTTTTCGAAAAAAGGAGAAGAACGATATTTACTCAATATTGGCGGCATTGCCAATTTCACCTATTTACCTGCTAATCAAGATGCTACGCTTGCATTTGCCACAGATACTGGGCCGGGAAACACCCTGTTGGATGCCTTTGCACGGGTGCTTTTTGGACTTCCCTTTGACGAGGATGCTCGGATGGCTAAAAACGGTCGGGTGGATGAGCAGTTGTTGAGTATTTTGAAAAATGAGCCTTTTTTTGCGAAAAACACCCCCAAAACCATCGGGCCTGAATTGTTTTCTGAGGAATGGGTGCGTTCGGCGATGGCACAATTGCCCAAGCCAAACCTCAATCCTTACGACATCATGGCTACGCTCACCCAACTCTCCGCCGATACCATCGCCGATGCTTTGCTGCTAAATATGGATTCTGCGACACAAGCACAGCCCGATTCCAAGGCTAAAAAAGCCCTGTACATCAGTGGCGGCGGCGCACATAATCCTTTGATTTTAAAGCACTTAAAGGATCGGATGCCAGATGTTTCGATTTGCCCGATGGAGCAACTGGGGGTTAATGGGGATGCCAAAGAAGCCGTTTTATTTGCTATTTTAGCCAACGAAACGCTGGCGGGTGAGTCCGCCGCCGAAACTATTTTAGGGGGCATTCCTTTGGTGGGCATGGGCAAAATTTCATTCCCCTCGTAAGTATTTTTCAGCCGCCTGCATGTCTTCTGGCGTATCAATTCCGATGGTTTCCCAGGACGTGATTCCTACGGCCATGCGGTAGCCGTGTTCGAGCCAGCGCAGTTGTTCTAGGGATTCGGCCAGCTCCAATCGGGTAGGGGAGAGTTGGGCCAAATCGAGCAGCACCGCTCGGCGAAAAGCGTACAAACCGATGTGTTTGTAGTAGGCTTGATGCTCCAACCAATGTTCGGGTGCTACGCCTCGGAGGTAAGGGATGGGGTGACGACTGAAGTAAATAGCCCCTTTGGCCTCTGAAAAGACCATTTTTACGGCATTGGGATTTTGTAGCATATCAAATTGATGAATCGGAATACCGAGTGTAGCGATGCCCGCATCTGATTGCAAGAGGGTATCGGCCAATAAATCAATTTGTTCGGGCCGGATGAACGGCTCGTCGCCCTGCACATTGAGGATAATATTTGCATCGGGGTAGGCGGCGGCTACTTCGGCACAGCGATCCGTGCCACTGGGGTGTTCGGCGCTGGTTAGCACGGCGGTGGCCCCAAAAGTTGCGGCGTGGGCTTGAATCCGAGGGTCGTCGGTTGCAATAAGCACCTGATCAACCCGTTGAGATTGTGAAACTTGTTCAAATACCCGTTGAATCATACTCTTACCGCCCAGATTGGCAAGCGGTTTGCCGGGGAAACGGGAAGATGCCCAACGGGCAGGAATAATTGCAAGTACCATATTTTGCGGCATGTGAATGAATAGCGTTACAGTCTTAAAGCGAAAGTGTACTTTTGTGCCGAAGTTCCCAATTAAGGAGCCTGTGAATAATAACCCGTTATTGTTCACAGGTTTCTAAGTACGAGGACGTACTTTTCCATTTAAAATCTATGAGAAAAACGTTTGCATTAGCCTTGTTTGGTCTTTATTTACCCAGTTTTTTGTTGGCACAAGAAGGCCGGCCTACGCCACTTCTTCAGGCCCGCGACTCCCTGTTACTAACGGTTGAGAACGGCAAAAAATACATTCATCACATCATCAAGCCCAAACAGACGCTTTTCTCTATCTCCCAATATTACAGTTTGGGATTGGAAGAATTATTTGATGAAAATCCGGCTTTTCGCTACGATCCGAGCCTCAAAATTGGGAGTACCGTTAAGATACCAATGCCCAACAAAGCCATTAAGCGCTACAAAAGTAGTGGGTTTGTGGCTTCTAAGCATGTATCCATTTATTACATCGTGCAGCCGGGGGATAATTTGTACCAAATTGCAAAGCGATATTTTGAAATGCCGGTGGACACCGTATCCGCCCGCAATCGCTTGAAAAAGAACGCAATAAAGCCCGGTCAGCGGCTATTCATTGGCTGGATGGGCATTGAAGGCATACAAATTGAATGGCGCGTTGCGCACCCCGAAACCGCCTCAGATGTACTTAAAACGAAGTACTTAGAGGACAAGAAAAAACGAAAAGAAAACCTGAGTCAAGGGGTGTGTTTCTGGCAAAAAGACAGCAAAGAAGTTGGCCGGCTGTATGCCCTGCACCGCGAGGCTATTATTGGTAGCATCATTCAAATCAACAATCCTATGACCAATCGGACGGTTTTTGCCAAAGTGATTGGTCGTATTCCAGCGGCTTATGAACGCAATATTGAGGTAGTGCTTTCGCCAGAGGCTGCGCGCAACTTGGGCGCACGCGACCCGCGTTTTTTTGTTAAAACAACTTATCTAAAATAAGCAAGGGAGGGCAAAACCTCCGGTGCTCAAAAACACTCGCATTTTCATGAACAAAGCTCTCTTAGTGGCTAATCTCTTGGTCTTTTCCCTGCTTTCTTGCAAAAACGACCCCAAAGTAACGGCCGAAAACGGTGCGCCCCAACACATTCAAGCGGGCGACCAAGCCAACCCAACCGTGCTAGCCGGCCACTGGATTGCGCTTGATTTTTGCTCCTACGCCAATCAGTACGGTTCAGTATTGCAAGCCATGAACAACGCCCACCGCCCTTATTGCTACGCCATCACTTTTAACCCCACCAAACCCGACAGTGCGATTTGTTGGGATGCGACAAAGTCATGGACGCTTCAGATGCGGTATAATGCTGATACGCTGGAGTTGATGGGCGCTCGGGAAGGGAAGTCGGTGTTTTTAATTTACCACTCCACGACCGAAAAAGACATTACGATGTTTGATAACACATCAAGTGGTATGCAAATGGATCGCTTCATTAAATCCAAAGCAGGCGCTAGCGATGGGTATCTGTCTTTTGCCACGGCCCTCAATCACCACTTGTTTAATGGCGTATTTATGCCCATTGGAAAGGCTACTGCAGATAAAGTGATGTTTACACCCGGGGGCTTTTTACAAGGTATGAAAGAATTTGACCGCTATAAAGTGTGTGCCGGCGGTGATTGTTTTGTGGCTGGACAGGACATAGATGTAGTTACTTTTTACCAGGCCAAAGATGAGGCCGGTACATCCAAGATGTTTGGCTACCGCTACAATGATCAAAACGACACTTTGACCCTCTACAATTTAGCGGGCAACCCCGCCGAAAAAACCGCCTACAAGGTGGCTGCCCCGGCGTACAAGTTTTCTCGCAAAAAATCACAATAAACGACGCAATATGGCTTCTGCGCTCAAAAACCTCTCCGTGTACGATCAGCAATCTTTGCCCTCGGCGGAAGAGATGACATTTGGCATTATCGTGGCGGAATGGAACGCCCACATCACCCATACACTGTATGAAGGTTGTTTTGATACTTTATTAAAACAGGGGGCTAAGCCGGAGAATATTTACACCCTTCATGTGCCCGGTGCTTTTGAACTGACGGCTGGGGCACGTATTTTGCTAGGACAAAAGCCGGTGGACGTGATTATTTGTCTGGGTTGTGTGATTAAAGGCGAAACTAACCACGATGAATACATCAATCAGTCGGTTTCGTTGGGCCTTACAAATTTGGTAATCAACTCGGGGAAACCCCACATTTTCGGGCTTTTAACGGTTAATTCCGAGGAACAGGCGCTCGAACGCGCTGGCGGGAAACACGGCAATAAAGGCGTTGAAGCCGCTCAAACGGCTATCCGAATGGCGGCCTTGAAAAAGTTGCCCATACGAGGCGGCGGGAAACGCCCGATTGGGTTTTAAAAACGTAGGTGTACGCCAGTTCAGTAGTTGCTAAGGCCCATTCCCGTAGGGAATTCCTGGTTATAGAAATGAACCACCCACCGTTTTTATGAACCCCGTCAGGAGCAGGGGTTTCCTGCACGCACACGCCCGGAGGAAACCCCCAACGGGGCTTTGAATCATCGTTGGGCACACGGTATAAATCAGTGAGGCAATGATTCGCGGAAGTACCCGTACACCCAAGTACCGGCTACGGCACTGAGAATTACTATGCCAATGGCAAATGCGCCGCTGCCAATCAGCGCGAACAGGGGACCGGGGCAAGCGCCCGTCATGGCCCAGCCAAATCCAAATAAGAGGCCGCCAATGACCTGTCCCCAATTGAATTTCTTGGGGTGAAACAGCACGGTTTCGCCGTGGATGGTCTTGATATTGAAGCGTTTAATGAGCCAAACAAACAAGGCCCCTAGCACGACACCCGTTCCGATAACCCCATACATGTGAAAGGACTGCAAGCGGAACATCTCTTGAATACGATACCAAGAAACAATCTCTCCTTTAATAAACGCTAGGCCAAAAATCAGGCCTACGGCTGTGTATTTAAAGTTGTACCAAAATGGATGGTTCAACTGACTTTCGTTGACACACATTGCATCGAGTTCGCGCACTTCCAAGTCGGCTGCGGAATCAGGTATTTGGAATGATTTTATTTCTGACATGAGCATGATTTTCAGTAAATATTAGAGTCGAAGCAGGTAAGGCAAAATCAAATTTGCCATGATAAAACCACCCGCCATAAATGAAATAGTGGCGACCAAGGAGGGCCACTGAAGGTTGGATAGGCCCATAATGGCGTGGCCGCTGGTGCAGCCGCCGGCATAACGGGTACCAAATCCGACCAAAAAGCCACCCACCACCATCAGGATAAATCCGCGGAGCGTGAATAGACTTTCGAACGAGATAATGCTCTCTGGCACCAGCCCATTTGCTGGGGTAAATCCGTAAGAATCGAGTTCAGCCGCCAATTCTGGCACAATTTGAATGGGGTCGGGATTGGCAAAGGCCGTGGAAGCCAAAACGGCGCCTAAAATAATGCCGCCCACAAAAAAGAAGTTCCAGACTTCTTTTTTCCAATCGTACTTGAAAAACGGAATATTGGCCGGAAAACAAGCGGCGCAAAAATGGCGCAGATTGGAGGATAGGCCAAAATGTTTGTTGCCCAGTAAGAGCAATGCCGGTACGGTTAGCCCAATGATAATACCCGCCGCCCACCAGGGCCAGGGTTGTGAGAGAAATTGCATGAGTATTGACTATTTTTTTTCTTGGTAAGAGGTTACTTTTTGATAAGCGTCATTCGTCACCCAACGCCCCCACATTCGGTTGAATGTGTGAATTTGAAGGGTGGGTTCTCCTACTGCATTTTCGAGCGGATAACCGCGATTGGCCCATTCAAAAATACTGCCGTACAGGTTCGATACTTGTGTAAATCCCGCTTTTTTTAATTGGTTGGCAATCTTTTCAGAGCGATAACCGATGGAGCAATACACCACTACTGGCCTGTTTTTATCCAAAGTATCCAACTGCTGGAGGTCAAAATGGTCGAATCCGCCCTGAATGGCCCCTGGAATATGGCTGACCGCGTATTCAGAAGGTTCGCGGGCGTCCAAAATGAATACATTACTGGGCGCGTTTCGCAGTGAATCCACATCAATGGCGGGCACTTTAAAACTCAGCCACATGCCCACTTCACGGTCGAAACGGGGACTTTGGCAATGGCCTAGGCGGTTGGCTGTACTTCCTTGACTACAACTTGATTGTATAAAGGCAAACAGCGTAAAGAAAATGGAGACAATTTTTTGCAACATTATGTGTACTTGATTCGGGGAACCAGGGATTGAGCAAGCAAAACACCTCGTGGCGTCCATTGGTTGCGCTTGTGTGCGCAGCATTTAGCCGCGTGGGAACTCTCCGATTCCGCCGGAAAGATTGCGAACTTGAAATCCCATTTTACGCATCATCTTTCCTGCTCGTCCGCTGCGGTTACCACTTTTACAGTAGGGTTGTGGGGCACACGTACTCCGTTATTTGGAATTCGCCAGAATCTTTTATTGCTTTAAATCCACCACGAACATCAATCAAATTTTCGTAGCCACGAGCACGCAAAATGCTGGTGAAAATCATGGAGCGGTAGCCGGCAGCACAGTGAATGTACACGGGGCCTTCTTTCGGGATCTGCAACATGCTTTCGTTGATGGTGTCGAGGGGAGCGTTGTTGGCTTGCAAAACATGTTCGCTGCCAAATTCGCTGTACTTGCGCACATCAAACAGCGCTGTTTCTGGCTGCTTTTGGAGGGTTTCGGCCAGTTTTTCCACCGACACACGCTCAATGTGGTCCACTTCCATGCCCGCTTTTTTCCAGGCTTCAAAGCCGCCTTCCAAAAAGCCCAAGCAGTGGTCGTAGCCAACACGTGCTAGGCGCGTCACTACTTCTTCCTCCCGACCTGGATCGGTAATCAATAGGATTTGCTGTTTTACATCTGGAATCAGCGCACCCACCCAAGGCGCGAAATTACCGTCTATTCCAATGTTGATGGAATTGGGTACGAAACCCTGAGAAAAGGATTCCGCTTCGCGGGTATCGAGCAGCAGCGCGTCGGTTTCGTTGGCCGCGGCATCAAATGCTCGAGGCGAAAGGGCTTGTGTACCCCGCTTTAATACGTCGTCAATGCTGTCGTAGCCGAGTTTATTCATACCCACATTCATAGGGAAATAAGCAGGCGGCGGCATCAGTCCGTCGGTGACTTCTTTTACAAACTCTTCGCGGGTCATATTGGCCCGAAGCGCGTAATTGGTTAGTTTTTGATTTCCCAAGGTGTCCATCGTTTCTTTTGACATGTTTTTGCCGCAGGCTGAGCCAGCACCGTGTGCTGGATACACCATTATATCGTCGGGCAAAGGCATGATTTTATTCCGAAGGGAATCAAACAACGTTTCAGCGAGTTGTTCTTGGGTCATAGTGGCGGCTTTTTGCGCCAAATCGGGGCGGCCTACATCACCGATAAAGAGTGTGTCGCCCGTGAAAAGTGCTTTTTCAACGCCTTTTTCATCATACAATAGAAAGCAAGTACTCTCCATCGTGTGGCCGGGCGTATGCAATACTTTAAACGTGATATCTCCTACTTTGAAGATTTCATTGTCTTTGGCAATATGTGCCTCAAAACCAGGTTGAGCCGTTGGGCCAAATACAATCGTTGCGCCTGTTTTTTTAGCCAAATCCAAGTGTCCACTCACAAAGTCAGCGTGGAAGTGGGTTTCAAAGACGTATTTAATTTTTGCGCCGTCCTTTTCTGCTTTGGCTATGTAAGACTCCACTTCACGCAGTGGGTCAATTACTATAGCCTCACCAGCACTCTCAATGTAATAGGCTCCTTGAGCCAAGCAACCGGTATAAATCTGTTCAATTTTCATGTTAACTTCAATTTTGAATGTTATTCGATTTTGATGGTACAAAGGTACGGGCAGTGTTTGTGCAAGTTCCGTGACCAAAGTCACGACGGCCCATATTTTTTATCAATTTTTGTCAGGAAGCATTTCGGGAGATTCCAACGATGACAAACAGCCAGCAACCCAAACAAGTTTTAATGCGATAGCCCACCAGGCGCAAGCACTAATTCTTTCACTAAAATGTAGATGCCCATAGCCAATACAAACCAGCCAAATGATTTTTTCAGTTTGTCGCTATCTACCTTCCGGCTCAATATGTTGCCAATGAAAATACCTGCAATAGCCAATCCTGTAATGGTAGCGAGTAAGGTCCAGTCGAGTTCATAATGGGATATATCGCCTAAAAAGCCAATCAGAGACTTGGCAGCAATGATGACCAAGGAGGTGCCCACGGCTTGTTTCATGGGTAATTTACTAAACAAAACAAGGGCCGGAATAATTAAAAAACCGCCACCAGCACCCACCAAGCCCGTTAAAACACCCACTACAATTCCTTCCATTAAAATCATTGGATAGTTAAAGGATTGCGGGGTTTTTTCGGCTTCGGCACTCACTGCGATGGGTTTGTTTCGAATCATAGACACCGAGGCAAATACCATTAAAACGGCAAATAAGCCCATCATCAGCATGGCTTTGGTGACTACAAAATCTGAAATCGTAAATATGGTGCTCGGAATCACCGGCACGAGGTATGCGCGGGTAGCATACACGGCGAAAATAGCCGGAATACCAAAAATGATGGCTGTTTTTACGTTTACCATGCCATCTTTAAACTTGGTAAAAGAACCTACCAGACTGGTAGAGCCCACAATAAACAGGGAGTAAGCCGTCGCCAAAATAGGATCTATCCCAAATAAATAAACCAAAACCGGGACGGTCAAAATACTGCCGCCTCCACCAATCAAGCCCAGTGAAACACCAATTAAAGCCGACGCAAAATAGCCAAGAATTTCCATGTAAGGGGGATAAATCAACTACCCATAAAAGGTAGGTCGTGCAAAGATGCGACCCAAAGGCTCTGCCGACCTGTGACATTTATCACGGCTATCAAATACGGATCAGTTCGACCCCGTTTTTGAGCAAACGAAGTTTCCCATCTTCCGACAGTTTTTTCATCAATCGGGAAATAACCTCCCGGGAAGAGTTTAATTCTTGGGCAATCTGGGTATTGGTAAATTCGAGGACCTTCGAATTGAGCGCGGTGCTGTGCCTTTTTAGGTAAAACTCCAGCCGCTCATCCATGTTTTGGAACGCAATATGGTCAATGGTTTCTAATAGTTCTTCGTAGCGCCGGCGATAAGTTTCAACGACAAAATGATACCAAGTACGGTAATGACGCATCCAATGCTCGGTTTGCTCCAACGGTACAATTAATAAAGTAGAATCTTGCACGGCTTTTGCCGTAACGGCACTGGTTCGAAATGTTCGGTCACAAATAAGAGATAGGGCACAGCCATCGCCGGGATGTAGGTGGTACATAAAAAACTCGCCGCCCTCATCATTTTCTCGAAACAACTTAACCAAGCCGTCCAAGACCAGCATCGTGCTGCGAATATTCTGACCACTTTGAATCAGCGTATCGCCAGCCTTCACAGGGTGCAAGCGACCGTTTTTTTGTAACTCTTCGAGTAAAGCAGGCTCTAAATCAGGAAATAAATGGCGATATTGATCCATAAATGAATAAAAGTAAGGAGATGAACCGCTAAGGTCGGGATTCTTCCCCACTTACGCCATTGCTTGCTCACTATGTTGTTAGGCATACGTCAAGTCCACCCGAAAAAAGCCATCAAAGGTGTGTACTTTGTACTGGCCGGGAAGCAGCACTTGCCCTTTGATATTCAATCCTTTCGTGATTTCTTCCGGAACAGGGCAGGGCTCGTTTAGTACAAAAACCCCCTTTCGGAAGTGCTGACGATACAAGTGAATGCACAAGAATTCTCGGAAAAAATACAAGGAAATCTGCCCACCTGGGTTGGAGGCGATGACCCCACTTGTGTGTGTGCAATTCTTTTTGAGTAATAGGGCTTGCCGGGAACTGGTACTGTTAATTTTACAAATACCCGTGCCATTACAATCCATGCTGGGCGAACCAAACACGACATCGCAATACATTTTTTGCAGGTATTGAGGAGACTTTTGAGCGGTGTTGGGCAATGAAATCGGTCGGAATGCTGGGCTTTCTACAGATGAATTAGCCACAGCCTGTGCTGCTTGGGACATGATTGTGTTCGGTTTTGTAATCAGATCGGATTAAAATGAAAGGCTACCTTAAAATAAAGCAATCAAAAAAAGGTAACACTTAGTCTTTAAACCTAGTTCAATAACCGTTCCAAAATTACTGATTTTAATCCCCTAAATCAAAAAAATGTAAACTAGATTACAAATCAAATCCAAAAGTAACCCCTGTTAGGTAGAAATCCTTACCCAAAAAGCCAAAAGCGAAATCCATCCGCAAAGGCCGGATGGCTTTTATGCCAATATTTTCAAAGCCAATATTCGCCTCCCAGTAGGGTAGGGTGCCTGCATAAGCCGGATCACGGCTCTCTTGATCGGCGTAATACAGGCGCGCTCCGATGACTTCTTTCCAGTTTAGGCGGCGTAAGAGCGGAATTTTATCCAGGAGCCAGCCTTCCAAATGGTGTTGCGCATGTACCTCCACATATCCCTTTTGGGTAGAAAAGGCGTAGTACGGAAGCAAAAAGAAACTGCGATCGTATAAATCAGTCTGGCTGGCGATGGTTCGGTTTCCGATCGGGTGGTGCAAATCCATGAAAGAAAGTTTGTTTTGCCGAAGGAAATACCCGCCGCCAACATTCCAATTGGTGTAACCTGCTAGGCCCCACGACAAATTATTTTGTCGAATTCGGAAACGAAGCAAATCAAAATCTGCAAAACTGTTTTGATTGACCGGGAGTGCTTTTCGGTAGTTCAAGATAAACTCAGGCCACCCAGAGCTGGTATAAACCCTGAATTTGGGATAAGAACTATATGTTTGTTTGGGACGGAAAACCAATTGCGCCTCTATTGTAAAAATATCGGGATAGGGGAAATCGGCGGTTGGCTCTTGATCAGGGATGGGGGTGTTGGGGGTGAATTCCCGATTACGGTCTGTGCGCCAAGTATAATCGGAGTTGTTTTGAAGCGGTTTGCGTTGTGCCCATTCGGAAGTCGCCCTGAAACTCAAGCCCGTAGTAAGTACTTGCGTCCACTCTGCTTTTGCATAAGTTTTGTCGTACAATTTCATGAAATTGTTCTTAAAAACCAAGGATGAGACGGTATTGGTTAAAGGCGTGATGGGGTTTAGGTCGTTGAATTGAACGGCTGCGGTGCCCCCTTCTATGGCGAGGGTGCGATATCGAATGCTTTCGAACCGCCGGCTGATGCGCACGTTTGCCCGCAATTTCTCCTCCGCGAATCCATAATTTAGGCGACCCAAAATGCTTAGGTTGCGGGTACCTCGCGTATCATTTTGAAAGTTCCAAGAAGGCTGTACATCCAAGACCAATCCTTGAACGGTATTAAATTGCAACCAACGCAGCACGCCGGGATAAGAAAAGGAGGTATTTTTGTAAGAATTATCCCAATCATAGCCGAACACGAGGTTTCTCAAACGAAATCGGTTGTTTTTTCGGTCCAAACTATCCAAATACGCTTTTGATTTTCGAATTACCTGCAGGCTGTCTTTTTTGACATAATCCGTTTTTTCTTCCTCCGTGAGCGGCACTGGGCGTACTTCTTTCCAGTAATCGGTTTCGCGCTCATTGGCTTTTTCTTCTATTTTAAAAACTTCTTTGTTGAATAATTTGGGGTCAAAAACGGGATTCAAATCATAGTTTGAAAATACGCTGTTGAAAAACCCCGCTATTTTAAACCCAAAAACCCCAAATTTAAAACTGGTTACTTGCGTGAGTAAGCCCCAGGTTTGAGGGTCTTCGAGTGGAACAAACTGCTGCTGAATGCGCATAGTGTCCAGTGCTGGCTGTTTGATAGAGGCCCCTGTGAGGGCCAAATCAACCCCTGCCAGCAGCCACATTTCATCTACAATATACAAAAAGCCGGAAAAAGTAGGATCGGCGGGGCGACGGGGCGTAACCTTGATTTTCTCCACCATAAAGCCCAATTCATTTTTAAATCGGCCAGCGTGTTTAAATTTGTAATAATTAAAGGCATTGTCGGCCAAGGGAGAAAGGATTTCGCGCTCAATTTCCAAACGCTCATCATACAAATTAAAGTCGGTCAGCGTAGCCCGATTGAGGCTAAATCCATTTTCACTGCCACTTACCCTGGAGGATACCATGACCTCTTTTTTTCGCCCAGGAGGGTCTTGCGACCATACTTTGGACACAGATTCCGATAAATAGACCACGCCTTGTCCGGTCGAATCCAAGGTGCCATCCATGTCGCCTACCTCCTGCCCAAAAATTTTTTTAGGCGTTGCGACCAATTTGTAAAAACCTTTGATATAGACATCACAAGCGTAGTTGGCCCCTTTCTTTTTGTAGTACCTTCGCTTCGCAATGACTTGTCGCATAATGCGTTCGGCGGGATCTATGGAGGAGATAACCACTTCATCAAAGGTCATTTCAGAAGGTTCAAGCTGCACATTTAGCACCGTTGCTTTGTCAGAAACCTGCACTTTTTCAATCCTCGGGTTGTATCCAATGTATTGAAAGACAATCTCTTGTTTGCCTTTGGGCGCATTCAAACGGTAATTGCCTTCTGCATTGGCGACGGTTCCGTTGGTGGTGTTTCGAACATACACGGTAGCAAAAGGCAAGGGCTCGCCCAGTTCGTTGGTTACTTTTCCGGCAATTTGGCCTTGTAAAACCAAGGGCAGCAACCCAATCAAGATTAAAAGTGGTAGTCGCATAAAAGAAAAAAGATGGTATTGATAATCGGTATTGAGGAAAGCGTGGCACACCTGATCTCTGGGGATGATACCCAACTAAATATTCGAGTTGCACTATGATTTCCTGAACACCCTCGTAATTTGGCCGCAATATATTTGACTTCATGGACATGAATTTCATTGAGCCTTTATTTAAGTTTATAAAAACACATAATCTTCCCATCGGGGAGTCGAATGTGTCGCTGCTGGCGGTCAGCGGGGGCATGGATTCTATGTGTATGGCGCAGCTTTTTTTGCAGGCCAAACTCCCTTTCGCAATTGCGCATTGCAATTTTCAACTTCGGGGCACGCAGTCGGATGAGGAGGAGGTATTTGTAAGGCAGTTTGCAGAAAAGGTGGGTGTTGCGTTTTATTCCAAACGTTTTGATACCCGTATTTTTGCTGAAAACGAGGGTGTTTCGACTCAAATGGCCGCTCGTAACCTGCGCTACGCTTGGTTTGTTGACTTGTGCGAACAACACGGGTTTTCGGCTATTTGCACCGCTCACCATTTGAATGATTCGGTGGAGTCGGCACTTATTAACTTTACCAGAGGAGCCAGTTTGCCTGGCCTGTCGGGGATTCCCGTACAAAATTGGTTATCGAATGTACATGGAGAGCCCAGTGTTCCGGTTGTTCGGCCCCTGCTTTTTGCTGATTTATTGGAAATGAAGGATTTTGCAAAAAATAACGATGTTGAATGGCGATTAGACAGCAGCAACGAAACGGATGTATATGCACGGAATTTTATTCGACATCAGTTGATTCCTAAGTTATCGCAAATCAATCCCAATTTTATTCAAACAGCCGCTCGGAATATGCGCCGCATTCGCGCTGCCGACGATAATTTGACGTACTTTCTGCAACAAATTATTCGGCAAGATCCCACGGGTGTTTCGCTCGACAAGGTCGCATTGGCCCAATTGCCTTCCCCGCGCCAAGCCATTCGTCAGTTGCTAAAACCGTATGGTTTTGATGCCGAACAAACCCGACAACTCGCCGAAAACCTGCATCAAGTTGGCCTACAAATTACGGCTAAAACAGGCTTTAATGCTCAAATTGAGCGGACCAGAATATGGGTGTTTATGCCAGAAAAAGCCTTAAAACAACACAGTCCAATCGCCATCCACGCCGATGATTTGATGCTGCGATTGCCGGATAGTTCGCGAATCATGTTGATGTATGCAGATAAAAGCGCGATTATCCCTGAAAAAAATTCAGACATTGCCCTCATTGCGGCTGATTCGTTGAAGTTCCCATTACATTTACGCCATTGGCAAGCGGGCGATGCTTTTCAGCCACTCGGTATGCAAGGCAAAAGCCAGAAATTGCAAGATTTTTTTACCAATCAAAAACTATCTCGACCGGAAAAAGAGCGTGTTTGGCTGCTTGAAAACGGGGATAAATCTTTGATTTGGGTACTGGGATTCCGCCAAGACGAGCGGTATAAAATACAATCTGAAACCATTAAAACATTAAAAATCAATTGGATAAGATGATTTATTTCGATTTTACCCACGCTGGTAAATTTTTTACTGACGGTGAATGGGTCGTTATGGGAGATGCGGTGGAAAAGGCCGCTGCAATACTCGAAAAACGGGAAGGCCTTGGACCGGAGTGGTTGGGGTGGCTCGACTTACCGACTGACTACGACCGTTCGGAGTTTGAACGAATCAAAGCGGCGGCGCGAACCATCCGTCAACAAAGCGAAGTATTGGTCGTCATTGGCATTGGCGGCTCCTATTTGGGTGCCAAAGCGGGGCTGGAATTTTGCCTGCCGACCTCGCCGTTGCCCGTTCGGGGTGGCTCAAAAAAGCATTTTGACGTGGTTTTTGCGGGCACTAATTTGAGTTCGGATTATCACAAGCAGATACTGGACGCCTTGGGAGACCGCGATTTTTCGATCAATGTGATTTCAAAATCTGGCACCACCGCGGAGCCAGCCATCGCATTTCGATTATTCAAGCAAAAATTAGAAGAAAAATACGGTAAAAAAGGGGCGAGTGAGCGCATTTATGCCACTACTGATCGTACGCGTGGCGCACTCGAAACTTTGGCCGATCAGGAAGGGTATGAAACTTTTGTGGTGCCCGACGATGTTGGCGGACGGTTTTCAGTGCTCACTGCCGTGGGTTTATTGCCTTTGGCGGCGGCGGGTATTTCCATTGACGACCTGATGCGCGGCGCTGCCGATGCACAGGTAGAATATAAAAAACCAGTGGGGGAAAACCCCTGCTACCAGTATGCTGCGATGCGCAACATATTGAAAAACACAGGAAAAGAGATTGAAATATTAGCCAATTACGAGCCGCGCTGCCAATACATTGCGGAGTGGTGGAAGCAGTTGTACGGCGAAAGTGAGGGCAAAGATGGAAAGGGAATTTTCCCGGCTTCCGTGAATTTTACTGCCGATTTGCACTCGATGGGTCAATATATTCAAGATGGCCGGCGCACCATTTTTGAAACGGTGTTGCAGATTCAAAAATCCGAACAGGAGGTCTTGGTTCCTGCCACGCTCGATGACTTGGATGGCCTAAATTATCTGGCCGGAAAATCCATGCACTATGTGAACGAAAAAGCGATGGAAGGCACTCAAATGGCCCATGTAGCGGGTGGAGTGCCTAATTTGGTCATCCAAATTCCGGAAGCCAACGCGTATTATTTAGGACAATTGTTCCTGTTTTTTCAAAAAGCCTGTGCCATCAGCGGATATATACTCGGCGTAAACCCATTTGACCAACCAGGTGTAGAGGCGTATAAGAAGAATATGTTTCGCTTGTTGGGCAAATAGATGGGCCTCGGTTAGGCGCCCAACCAAGTTTTAAAATCAGGCACCCGTTCGCGGCTTACAAAGACTTCGGTTGGGGCTACGGGCGATAATTCTAGTTTGAGGCGCCCGTTTAGGTGTGGGTGAATTTTTTTGATAGCGGTTACTTGAATGAGTAGGCCCCTACTTACGCGAAAAAAATGCTTTGGATTGAGCATTTTTGCCAAATCTTCGAGAGAATGCTCTATAAAATACTTTTTACCGGCTTGGGTAAAGGCTTGGGTGAGTCCGTCTGAAGAGAGAAAAAATGCGATGTCTTCGGTGGATAAAAAGGTGAGCGACGCGCCTGATTTTACCAAAAAACGCTCTTTGTAAGTGTCTTTTTGTAGCAAGGCTTTGATGGCTGATATATCGAAATTGGTGGACTTATCTTGTTGGTTTTCAAACTTTTGCAAGGCTGATTGTAGTTCGTCTGGGTCAATGGGTTTTAAGAGGTAGTCCATCGCACTCACTTTGAATGCCCGTACGGCATATTGATCAAAGGCGGTGGTAAAAACAACGGGTACTCGAATCTCTACTTGTGTGAAAATATCAAAACTTAGTCCATCGGCAATTTGAATATCCATAAAAATCAAATCGGGCATGGGGAAGGTTTTTAGCCAACGTACCGAGCCTTCTACCGAATCCAACACATCCAAAATATTGGTTTGAGGCCGGATTTCTTGCACCATTTTTTGCAAGCGTCGGGCGGCCGGAATTTCATCTTCGATGATTAGAATTTGCATGGGAGGCTTCATGGTTAGGTTATTTTAAGAACGGGCAAAGCCACCGTGAAAAAATGTTGGGAAGGGATAATTTGGACGGGCTGGTCTGTGAGTATCGCATAGCGATTGCGAATATTGTTGATACCGACGCCCGTTGAATCCATGACTTGATTTTTCTTTTGCAAGTTATTACGTACGATCAGGTGGTCATTTTCGCAAAAAACAGTAATTGTTAGCGGTTTTTCTACGGAAATGATGTTGTGTTTGATGGCATTTTCAAAGAGCATTTGTAGGGACAGTGGCACAATAGCCACCGAATGCTCTTTTTCGTGGCATTGTATTTCTACCAAAAGGTTGTCTCCGAAGCGCTCTTTCAGCAGGTAAATGTAGGCGTCTAAAAAATCCAACTCCTGTTTGAGTGGGATAATTCGCGCATCCCGACTTTCTAGCACATAGCGATAGACATGACTGAGTTTTTGCAAAAAACGCAAGGCTTTATCGGGGTCTTCTGGGATTAAGTAGGCTAAGGTATTGAGGCTGTTAAATAGAAAATGCGGGTTGACTTGATTGCGTAATCCTTCTAATTGTGATTCAATGTTTTGTCGCTCCAATTCTGCTTTTTCGACAATGGCTTTTTGAAGTTGAATATAAAATGCGATGGCTTCGTATGAGATAATGAGGAGCGTTGACATTAGGAATGACGAAAAAAACGTCAAAATTGGATTTGGGTCATTTTTATCAGGCTCATTCGTCATCTGATCAAAAATTAGGTTTAATCCCTCATTCAGCATAAAATATACGAATAAGAAAGCCAGCAGAAACAAGACGGTTCTTTGTCCGATTTGTTCGAATTTAGGATATCGAATCTTTGATTTCCAATGCACCCAACGCAGCGTAAACCAAAAAATAGCCGTGTGCGCAAAAGACATTCCGATGCATACGGCTAAAAACCCAAACCCTTCCTTGAGGAGAACATCACTGAAAAGGAGAATCGAAATAAAGATACTGGCAATGGGCAGGCCGATGAGGATCAGCCAACGGTCATTGAAGCCCGTAACTGACTCAAAATTGGGCTTCTTAGCGGATTGTTGCGTTGTTTTAATCCTTCCGGTATTGCGGAAAAGTAGTGATTGACAAATGTTTTTTGGCCTTCACGGAAAAGGTTCGTTCGGTGAAATACCGTAAGCGCGTGTTTGAATTTTGATTTTCAGTTCAATAAAATTTAAACACGCGCTGAATCAAAACTCAATGCGATACATTAAGTCCGGGAAAAACCCAATTTGATAGGTTTTGCCGACCTCATTTCGCAGCTCGTTGTACCGTATCGCAAAAACATTTTGGTGGTTGGTCACATTCTGGAAATCTAGGAAAAACGTCTGCGCTAATTTCCGTTTAGCGCTGTTGATCCGCATTCCAATCTTGAAATCCCAGCGGAAATAATCATCCAATCGCAGGCTAAACGCCTCATTTTCCAACAAAACTTCTCGACCAACAGCCTTACTTGCCACTAAATCAACGGGGGTGTAGGGCCTACCACCCGCCGTGGTCACTTTGGTGTCGAGGGTGAGCACCTTGCGGCCGCTATTTCCGAGTTTAAATTCCTTTCCAGCCAGTATATTAGCAACATATTGACCTGCGAATGCGGTGGAACGCGAGATTTTGTCAGAGCCCTCATATTTAGAGTCGAAAATACTCACAGTTGCCAAACCATACCAACCTGCGTTGAAAAACTTTTCTACGGTAAGTTCAACCCCCACGTTACTGCCGGTTCCGGTATTCATTAGGTTGTTTCTTTCTGGAAATACAAAATCCGCGCCTGAATTCAATATGGAAAAACTACTCGGAGTGGATTCTACCGGAATATTGGAAAGTATTTGGTAGTAAGCCTCCGTTTTGACGCGCCAAGAAGCCGCCGGCTTATAATCCCAACCTAAAACAAAATGCTGGCTTTGTGTAAATTCTAGATTTTCGTTGGTGGCTAGGGACGTGCCATCAGGCTGGCGTTCGCGGAATAGAAACACGGGAAGGGGTTGGGTTTGATTGTGTACGCCATAGCCCAAATTAAGGGTTGACTTGGGCGCAAATTGCCAATTTAGTGCAACACGAGGCTCTACTGCAACATCCTCCGTATGCTGGAAATATTGACCGTGCAGGCCTGTATTGAGCGTCCATTTTTCGGCTAAACGCCATTTAGTCTGAATATATGCCTCTGCCTGATGAAAAAAACCATCAAAATCCCGCTGTGTAAATAAATCTGGTCGTCCGTCACCATCAAAATCGGGAATACCATCGCGGGTACTTAATTGTGTTTTCAAGCCCTGACTCTGGAGTAAAACGCCGGTACGAATGGTAAAAAAACGATTGATTTTGTTGTTATAGTAAGAAGACAACCGATAGGCACTGCCCTCATCCAGCACGTCAGTGGTTTGTAATAAATCGCCCTTGGCATCCCTCATTTCCAAATCCTCGGCTTGGTAAGTATTGCCCGAATGGGCGGCACTCAATACGGTTCTTACATAGGAGTGATCATTGATTGAAATATTGTGTTTTAGGCCAACTACCCCGAATGTAGACACATTATAGGCGTTTTCATTGGCATTTGCGAACAAGTCTGTTGTATCTGTTTCCGCCCCCAAAAAATCAATCGAACTGTGCCCACCGATGCCGAAGAGGCTGAAATTACCCAGTTTTGTCTGGCCAAAATCAAGGTTGAAGGTCAAGTCTTTATATTTTGGGGTCGCCGAGGTACCTACATTTAGTCCGGCCAAAGCCGCTATTTCAACGAAAGATTGACGGTAAGCAACCACAAAGGAGCCTTTACCGTTGCGAATAGGGCCCTCCATGGCGGCCTCCAAACCCGTAAATGCCCCTAATTGGCCCATAAATTCAAAACGATCCCGATTTCCTTTCCGAAGGTTAATGTCGAATACACCCGCCGTAGCGTTGCCATATTCAGCCGGAAAAGCCGAAGTTAAAAAGTCTGAATTGCCAATCATATTAGGGTTGAGCGCCGAAACGGGGCCTCCCGTAGTGCCCAAAGTAGCATAGTGATTTGGACTGGGAATCGGAATACCCTCCAATCGCCAAAGCACACCTGTGGGAGAGTTGCCCCGGATGATAATATCGTTTCGAGCATCGTTATTGGCGGCTACCCCCGCAAAATTGGCCACTAAACGACCCACGTCGTTCCGGCCTCCCGAATAACGACTCACCTCCTCGGTGCTAAATTGTCGGGCAGAAATGGTGGCCATATCGTTGATTGGACGGTCTTTATTGGCCTTCGCTGTAATGACCACTTCGCTCATCTTAGCATACGACTCCTCCATTTTTAGGTTGAGCAACACCTCTTTTCCAGCGTTCACCAACACATTTGGAACGGTTTGGGTTTCATATCCCAGATAAGTAATCCGTAAATTCTGACGGCCAACGGGCACGTTTTTGAGGGCAAAATTTCCAGATTCATCCGTCGTAGCCCCGATGGAGGGAGATACATCGAGGAGTTGAACCGTCACCCCTATCAGCGGGGTTTCCGATTGCTTGTCTAACACCACGCCGCGCAGTGTTTGGGTCTGCGCTTGAAGCAGGAATGGAAAAATGAAAAAAGGCAAGAATACCTTGAGGGCTCTAATAAGCATGACTGAAATGTTTTGTGAATGATAATGGGACAAACATCTCGACAACTTATTTAACCCAAAAGCAAAAATCAACAAGCCGTATGATAGTACCCTTGATTGGTCAGATTAAACCGGTGAATCGCAGGCTCATGTAGGGAATGTGTGCACATAAAGTTCCTCTACCTTAATTCTAGCCCAGTCTGTTTTGCGCAAAAAAACAAGGCTAGACGAAATACTAGGCTCATCTCTGAAACATCGAATGGGGATACGATGCCCCAACTCTTCCCAACCATAATACGCTTGGAGTTCCGTTACAATGCTTTTTAGGGTAATGCCGTGAAGGGGATTGTTGGGCTGCTTTTGCATGGACAAATGGAATCAAATTAGCCTCAAAGATACAACTGCAATTGGCTCGACCGAAAGAGTGGGAAAAACAAAAGTTACTTTTGAGTAGTTTTGCCTTTATCAATTCATTTACAATTATGCACATGACTACACTAAAACAACTTCTCATCGCTTTTTTATTGCTTGCTCAATGCAGCCTATCTGCACAAGCATGGGTACAAAAAGCCTCCCTTCCTTTCACTGCTTTTGGCAGGCACCACCCCGTCACGTTCACAATCAATGGATACGGGTACGTTTTGGGCGGTACATCCTCCCAATTGGCC
>Ga0105045_10001220_pt1 | contig 20786 bp, 18 predicted proteins | sample MAT02_FD_78089 | JGI IMG/M metagenome (GOLD analysis project Ga0105045, IMG submission 78089) | Freshwater microbial communities from Lake Fryxell liftoff mats and glacier meltwater in Antarctica - MAT-02 (megahit assembly) | ecosystem: Environmental > Aquatic > Freshwater > Ice > Liftoff... | reverse complement strand
TTTCAACTTTTAGGTATTAATGTACATTAGTCATTTCCCTTTGAGCTAAAAAAAGAGCATTTATTTCTAAATGCTCTACAGTCTTGGTTATTAAAAGGTAAAATTAATTACACTTTTTCTTTAGGCTATTTTTTAAAAACCTAATTATTTTAGAAGTCTATCAAGATTACTCAGCGTAATACCTGATGAGTCCATTGATTTTTTTGTCTAGTTTGATTTCGGGAGCAAGCTCAAATATCATTGTGTGCATACTGAAGTCTTCCGCTAGAGCTTCTTCTAGGTACTCCAGACACATCCCTTTTTCTTTAAGTAAGTAGTGAGCCATAGCTCTACAATACATGAGATCTGAACCATAAGTGTGCTCTTCAGCCTCATCTAACACATGAATACTTTCTGTATAAAGACCTAGCTTGATCAAGAAACATACATATTCTTTCCAATACAATGTATCTTCTGGCCCTGTCTCTGTGGCAAGTTGAAAATTGATTGTAGCTTTATTGTAATCCTCTACCGCCATATATGCTTTTGCTAAACCGAGATAGTATTCTTCTCTTCTATTTTCTATATTTATAGACTTGATGTATGCATTGATAGCGTTGTACCACACTTGGTCTTTAGCATAACATTCTCCCAATAAGTAATAGGCTTCATCGTTATAACTGTCCATTTTTATAGACTTGAGAAGCCATTGTTTAGCAATATTTATTTTGTTAAGCGCAATATAACATTGTGCTATATTGACCATGAGCTCATTGTTAGGACCAAATTTATTATTGGCTTCTAAATATATTTCTAGGGCTTTCTCATAGTTTTTTATTTGTAAGCAAGTATCGGCACAGTCTAGGTATCCACTTTCAAAATCTGGGTTTACTATAAATGAGTACTCAAGAGCATCTATTGCTTTTTCGTATTCGAGAGTACAGGTGTAACCGTGACCTAGATTATACCAAGCTTGATAATTGTACGGATCTCTATCTATAATGGACAAATGGAGCTCTACGCTTTCTTCGTACCTTCTGGCTAGCTCGGCGCTTATCCAGATTCGCTCCATAGCTTCCTCGTTTTTGCAATCTAGATTCACTGCTTCTGCAAGTACGTTGTACATGCTATTGAAGTCCTTCATGTGTTCAAATATGAAAGACTCTGCCAAAAGTACATCTACAGTATCACTAAGCGTGCCTCCTCTACCTAGGTCATTTAGAAAGCTTTGGGCTTTTACAAAGTCCTTTTTTATGGCCAATGCCTTGACTTTAAGTAAAATGATTTCTTTTTCGAATGGAGCTATAGACTCAACAAACTCTATGATTTTTAAGCTATCTTTAATTTTATTAGTATTAAGAAGCAATCTAGCTTTAATTATATAAAACTCAGATCGATACTTATACTGTTCTATGGCATACTCTACTATCTCCAATGCTTTCTCATAAAGATACTCATCTTCATAATAATCTAATAACTGAAGAAAAGTCTTCTCATCTATATATCCTAATTCACCTTTGTCATATTTATATTCAAAATCTGAGATAAGATTAATGAGTTCAATATTTCGTTTTATTTTGTTTTCCATACACTCTATTATACTGTCAGGGATTAAACGACGGTGTAAATATAGGTAATAATATTTCGTACGATATAATTTTGAGCTATTTATTTATCCACATTTTATAGGGTAATTTTGGTATTATTATTTATACTATATGATTGATTAACAGTGTTTTATGTAGATATTGTCTTTTTTGATGTTAACTAAATCTTTAACTTACATACTTTAATACATTAACTAATTTAGTTACTTGTCAGGTACTTTTTTAGTTATTTCAATAGTTTATTTACATTTTTTTGTAAAAAATATATTTTCTTTTCATTTTTATAGTTTTAATTTTGATTTTTTACTTATTTAAATATATATGAATTATTTATTTATGTTGTTTAAAATATGGTGAAAAACAAAATATTAAATTGTATTTATTGCTAATCTTATTGGTTTTATTTTTTGCGTACTCAATCACAAAAGCTAACAGAAAATTATAAATCAAATCTGTATTTAGGGCTTAATTTGGGATAAACCTTATGCAGTGTTAAATAAAAGAATATTGCATACAAAATGTTCTAATAAATTTCAACTTTTTTATTTTCTGTTTTTGAATAATATTTTTATGGTAAATGCTAAAAATCTTTATTCTCTTCGTATATTTCGAACATAGATTCCTTTATTTTGGACTATTTGATATATGATTGGTAAAAAACAAAAGCCTTTAAATTTCTTTAAAGGCTTTTGAAAACCATAAATTTATCTATTTGCCTTAATCGATCAGAATTGTGATCTGCGTTTAAGCTATATATTTAATAAAGTGGAAAATTTTGAGTAAATCTATTTACTTCTGCCTTCAATACTTTTAACTTTATATCATCGCCATTGTTCATAATCGCCTCATCTATCCAATCTACGACTTGCACACAATCTTGGGTTTTGAACCCTCTGGTTGTAATAGCAGCTGTTCCTATCCTTATGCCTGAGGTGGTCAATACTGGTCTAGAGTCAAATGGCACCATATTTTTATTAATCGTGATATCAGCTTTTATTAGGGCATTTTCAGCTTCTTTACCACTGATTTCTGGGTATTTAGGTCTTAGATCTATGAGCATAAGGTGATTGTCTGTTCCTCCTGATATGATTTTATAACCTTTCTCAACGAATGCGTTTGCCATAGCTTTAGCATTTGCCATTACTTGAGTTGTATATTCTACAAACTCTGGTGTAGAAGCCTCACCGAATGCTATCGCTTTGGCGGCTATGACATGCTCAAGAGGACCGCCTTGCATACCCGGAAAAACAGCACTATTAAGAATGGTGGACATCATGATAGGTGCACCTTTCTTGGTAGTTCTGCCCCATGGATTAGGGAAGTCTTTGCCGAGCATGATGATGCCACCTCTTGGTCCGCGAAGTGTTTTGTGCGTGGTAGAGGTGATGATGTGACAATGAGGTAATGGGTCGTTAAGTTTCTTTGCAGCAATAAGACCTGCTGGGTGGGCGATATCTGCGAGTAGTAATGCGCCTACTTGTTCGGCTATGGCTCTGAAACGCTTATAATCCCAATCTCTAGAGTAGGCAGATGCACCGCAGATGATTAGTTTGGGTTTAACTTCTAGTGCTTTTGCTTCCACTTTGTCCATGTCTATGAGGCCGCTATCTGGTTCTACTCCATAGAAGTTGGCGCTATAGACTTTGCCGGAAAAATTTACTGCGGATCCATGTGATAAGTGTCCACCATGCGATAGATCAAACCCTAGAATGTTGTCTCCTGGCTGCAATACACCTAGAAATACTGCTGCATTGGCTTGTGCGCCAGAGTGCGGTTGTACATTAGCGTACTCAGCACCGAAAAGAGTACATAGTCTATCAATAGCTATCTGCTCTACTTGATCTACGATTTCGCATCCGCCGTAGTATCTTTTGCCAGGATATCCTTCGGCATATTTATTGGTTAGACAGCTGCCCATAGCCTTAATGACATCTAGAGATGTAAAATTTTCTGAGGCTATTAGCTCTATTCCTTCACGTTGTCTTGCTAGTTCTGCTTTGATTAAATCATTAATTATTTGATCCATTTGGTTTAGGTATATTATGTTATTAGGTAACTTGTATATATTTTTTACAAAGATAAGACTAAAACCAATAATACACACAAAATAGTCCGATAAACTCCTTCTTTTTCATTGATTCTTTATCAAAAAATCCTTCAGGTGCAAATGCTATGTGCGTATTTTTTTATAGACTTATTAAAAAAAACTTGTTCAATTTGCTTTGGACTATTTTACAAACACCATTGGTATAAGTTTGGGTTATATTAAATAGGGATTGTTGAAAAAGTCAGAATGTCTGATGAGAGAAAGAAAACCGTTTAAAAAACTAGCGATATGTGAATGAAGAATCGGTAGTACGTCGGTCGCAAAACTTCAACGACTTTATGACCTATCTTCTCATTGTGATAGTAAAAGCATAAGACTGAGCGAACCTATAAGGTCGAGCATGTCAATACGAGAAGCGAAGGAACTCGAAAGAGCTTCTATGATACATCGATGTGAAAGATTAATAAAATATAGATAAAACGGTACGAAGCAATCGCCTTTTTTTGAACTAGAGTTTTTTGGTTACTTTTTTGGAAATGAAAAAAAGTAACTGCCGCCCGCTTATGGCAGTACCGGACTTAATTGCATGATTTAAAGCTTCTGAATACTCAAATCCATGTACTACAATAGTAATAAAAATAACATTAGTCTTTGTTCTTAAGGATGTTATCAATATATCAGCAGACTCTAAATATTTTAATTACAAATTTTAAAAATTAGCATTTTTAAAAAATAGCCCTTCACAACTACATGCGAAGGGCTATAAATATTACTCTAAGGTATCAATAGTTATTTAACACCTAATGCTTTTAATGTCTCAAAGTCAAGTGAATCTAATGGAAGTTCATTGTCTTTTTGGAATTTCGTCAAGGCTGCTTTTGTATCTCTACCGATGATATTGTCTACACCTGCGGGTCCTACATCATAGCCTCTATCTAAAAGTGCCCTTTGCACTCTTTTGATTAAATCTGTAGTTACATCAGCATCACAAACGATTTCTCTCCACTCAGAGAATCCACCCTTTTTAACTAATTTACGTTTAGTAGCTGTTTTGTATTCAGCTTCGATATCAGTAACTACTGTTGTGGCAGGTGATACTAATTTTCTGTATGATCTAGTTTCATAAACTATATCAGTACCTTCTGAAGCTTGTGAAGTTGACGCATCACTTACTAACTTCTCATAAGTAACAGTAGTGAACGACGTAGCTACATCGGCAGAAGTTGTTGTAACATCGCTTACTAATTTTTCAGAAGTAACTCTAGCCATTACTACAGCAACATTAGAAGAAGTAGCTGTGCCGTTTGAGTACTTTTTGTAAGTTCTGGTTTCAAATTTAGCTGGAACTTCTACTGATTCTGTGGTAGCTACGGCCACTAATTTTTGATAAGTTCTTTTACCCATTTTAGCAGGTACTTTTGTAGTCGCAGTAGTAGCTGCCGTCACTAATTTTTGGTAAGTTCTACTGGCGTATTTAGCAGGTACTTTTGTAGTTGTAGTAGTAGCGGGAGATACTAATTTTTGGTAAGTTCTACTAGCATATTTTGCTGGGACAGCAACTGAGGTACTTGTAGCAGCAGTTTTTACTTTTTGGTAGGTTCTAGTACCCATTTGAGCGGGAACCTCTACTGATTTAGTACAGAAATCTCCGACCGTGGCATAACCTGTCGCACATCCTTTAGCTACTTTTTTAGTAAAAGTTGTATAAACAGCGGGTACTTCTACTATTAACCACACTAGACAGTCATCAGGATTAGCAGAAAGACAGATTTTGTCGCCTTTCTTTTTTTCCCATACCGTAGTTGCTGGCGTAGTTTCCATACGCTCTGTTACGGTTTCGTACTGCATAGGTACTGACTCGATGGTAGTGTATGCATCTACAAGTTTAATTGTTTCTGTTACTGTTTCATAAGTACCAGGAACAGTGGTTAGTACTTTATAACCTTCTTTTACTAGTACTTGCTCTGTAACAGTCTCGTATTTAGCTGGAACAACAGTAAGTGTTGAGTAACCATCTTTTACTAATTCTTGCTCAGTTACAGTTTCATACTTTGCAGGTGATGCTGACAAAGTTTCGTAAGCAGCCTCTAAGACAACTTCTTCAGTTACTAACTCAAATTTTGCTGGAATAACTTTTAATTCAGTATAAGCATCTCTTAGTTTAACTGTTTCTGTTACTGTTTCTAATTTTGGCGCCGATATACTAAGTATTGTTGAAGCGTCTTTAGCCATTACTGATTTTGTTACAGTTTCGAATCTAGCGGGAACTACAGTTAGTGACGTTGCACCTTCTCTCAATATTTTTTGCTCAGTTGCTTTTTCAAATCTAGCAGCAGAAGCAGACATAACTGATCCAGCTTCTTTTTTTACTACTTGTTCGGTTACTGTTTCGAACTTTGCACCGACTACAGTTACTTTTTTTGAAGCAGCCTTAATCAATACTTGTTCAGTTACAGTTTCAAATTGGTCAGAGATCAAGCACTTAGCATAACATTTGCCTGGTACAGATGGCATATTTGCATCTGGCTGTGCTGAGACGCCTAAAGCGAGGAATATTAGTAGGAATAAAAATAAATAATTGAAACTTCTCATGATGTAATAATTGATTTAAACATTAAAAAATATACCTGAAATTTTGAAATTACTTTTTGAGTTCAGGATAGCAATAAAAATAAAGATTTTCGATAGGTAAGTTTTTTATAAAACTACTCACGGAGCTTAGCTTTCTAAGTTTTCCGTTTTTCGAAATTATTACAATTTCATCTTTGAGACTACTATAAGACTCAATAGTCTCATTTTTTGTGATAAAAAAATACTTTTGATCTAGACTACTGAGACCGTTATTTAAAATAAACTCATTTTTATAATCAACTTTACTAAATTTAATTTCAGGAATTTGTAGAGATACCTTAAATAATTTTCTTTCTAACAAATTCCCACATAATAATGATAAAATCCTATCTTTATGACCAACACTTTGCTTTAGAAGCCAATAAATATCAGTATCATCGATTTTTAAAAAATGTTTTATCATGTGTTTTTCTGTAAATTCTGGATCATTAGTATTTCCATTTTTCTCGTTTGTAGCAATATTCTCCTTGCCTTCTAATAAGATACGTAAGTCCTCTGATACTGCTATAATCACCCCTTGTTGTACCAGATATTTTGCTCTCTGTAATATACTAGTGAGCATTACCTCAGCTGATATCACTGTTTTGTGCAGATATACCTGCCAATACATCTGTCGTCTAGAGATCAAAAAATATTCGATGGATGCCATACCTTTTTCTTCTATCACCAGTTGGTCATCTACTACATTCATCATCATGATTATCCTGTCATAGCCTATGATTCCCTCCGTAACTCCCGAAAAGTAACTATCTCGCATGAGGTAATCCATTCTGTCCACATCTATCTGCCCTGACACTAGTGAAGTTAAAAATTTTCGATGATAATCACCTTTATATATAGAGATGGCCAACGAAAAGTCATGATTAAGCTCTAAACCTATTTTTGCGATAACTAGCAATGAAACTTCCTCATGGTGAAAATCGATAATACTCTGCTCTAAAGCATGCGAAAAAGGCCCATGACCAACATCATGAAGCAGGATAGCAATACACGCAGCTTCATATTCTAAATCTGAAATTTTACACCCTTTGCTTTTAAGTGTATCTAGAGCTTTGGTCATCAAATAAAGTGCGCCTATGGCATGTTGAAATCTAGTATGCATAGCTCCAGGATAAATGAGATGCGACAATGCTTGCTGAGATATGCGTCTTAGACGTTGAAAATAAGGATGGTCTATGATTTTATACAATATCTCATAGTCAAACCTTATCAAACCATAAATAGGATCATTAAAAATTTTCTTTTTGTTCACTTTTTGGCTTTACTACATTTGTAATCATTACTAGGTTGAGTTTGCATAAATATTTAGAATTACTTAGGATTACTTATTTATTTCTTAAGACATTAAAGAATGTGTTATTATTTTGTTTAATCTGATTTTTTAAAAAATATAAACTTTTATCTAACGTTTATCATTAAGATATAAATAATTAACAATATCTACCGATTAAAAGATTAACCATTATTGGTTTCTTGATAATAAAACGAAAATAAAACATATAGGCAATGAGTGAAGGAATCAAAATATTGTGGGCTGATGATGAAATAGACATGCTAAAACCGCAGCTTTTCTTTTTGGAAAAAAAAGGTTATAATGTAGTGACAGTTAGCAACGGACATGACGCACTAGACACGTTACAAGAAATAAATGATATAGATATTGTTTTTTTGGATGAGAGCATGCCTGGGCTGACTGGACTAGAAACTCTGGCACGCATTAAGGATATATATCCGTCGATGCCTATCGTGATGATTACTAAAAATGAAGCTGAAAACATCATGGAAGAAGCTATAGGGTCGCAAATCGATGACTATTTGATCAAACCAGTGAACCCAAATCAAATTTTACTGACACTTAAAAAAATAGTAGATAATAAGCGGTTAGTATCTGAAAAAACAGCAGCAGATTACCAACAAGAGTTTAGAAATATTGCCATCGAAATCAATGGTGGACTTGATTATGATGGTTGGGCTAGTATATATCGAAAGATTATCTCATGGGAGCTAAAACTAGATGAAAGCAAGAATTCAGAAATGAAAGAAATCTTGATTATGCAAAAAGAAGAAGCCAACAAAGAATTTTTTAAGTTTGTGCAAAAGAATTATACTTCTTGGATTCAGAAGCCTACGGGTCTAAAGATGTCTCACAACTTACTGCGCGAGAAAGTCTTTCCAATCTTAGACAACGAGACTCCTACAGTAATGATTCTGATGGATAACCTTAGATATGACCAGTGGAAAATAATCGAACCTATCATCACAGAATTATATCGTGTAGAGGAGGAGGATTTCTTCTTTTCTCTATTGCCTACAGCTACACAGTATAGTCGTAATGCTATATTTGCTGGCATGTTGCCGCTAGAGATTCAGAAGAAGTATCCTGATTGGTGGCTAAATGACAATGAAGAGGGTGGAAAAAATCTAAAAGAGATGGAGCTCATGCAGGAGCATCTCAAGCGTATAGTAAAAAAACCCATTAAGTCTGACTATGTCAAGATCACAAACGTACAGAGTGCTAAGCAAATGCAGGACAATTCTATGAATTATCTCAACAATGATTTCACTGCCATCGTCTATAATTTTATAGATATGCTATCTCATAGTAGGACAGAGATGGAAGTATTGAAGGAGTTAGCTGGTGACGAAAAAGCTTATCGTTCACTTACTAAGTCTTGGTTTCTCAACTCTCCACTGTGGGCTCTCCTACAAAAGATAGCTGAGCGTAAGGTAAAAATAATCATTACGACCGATCATGGTACGATTCGTGTCAAAAACTCAACCAAAGTATTAGGGGATAAAGATACTTCCACTAACCTTAGGTATAAAGTGGGACGTAACTTACAGTACGACCGGAAGGATTTGTTTGAAGTTAGAAATCCAAGTGAAGTGGGCCTCCCTAGTCCCAATATGACGAGTTCTTTTATATTTGCTAAAGAGGATTACTTCTTTCTGTATCCTAATAATTATGGTTATTATCACAATTTCTTTAAAGATACTTTTCAGCATGGTGGTATATCATTAGAGGAGGTAATCTGCCCAATCATAAGGCTATCACCGAAATAAGAATTAAGTTTTTGAATTTATTGATATAAATAGAAAAAGCCGATTCAAAATAATTGAATCGGCTTTTTTTATATTTAAAACTACTTGCTGAGTAGATTTATTATTATTTTTTCTTAGCACCTTTATCTGCTTTAGCTTCTGCTGCTGCTGCTGCTTTGAGGGCTCTAGGGATCTCAATAAGAGCAACTGGTGTTGCAGCATTATTAAGAATCTCCATACCTTCAGGCAAAATAACTTCTTTTACTCTAAGCGCTTGACCTAATTCTAGTTTAGAAATATCAGCTTTCAATTCGTCCACCAAAAATTCTGGTGTAGTTTTGATTTTAATTTTTCTTAATTGTTGAATTAGTTTTCCACCGACTTTTACGCCAGGTGAAACACCTTTGAATCTTAATGGAAGCTCTACTTTTATTGGAGTCTTTTCGATTAATTGCAAAAAGTCCATGTGCAATAGTTGCTCACTCACAGGGTGAAACTGCATAGCCTTGACGATAGCTTTATACTTTTTACCATTTATAGTTAAGTCTGCTAGCTTGAAGTCGGGTGTATATATAAGGTGCTTTACCGATGCTGGAGTAACTGAAAAATGTATGACTTCACCTCCACCGTACATAACTGCAGGAACTTCACCATTCTTTCGATATACTTTAGCACCTTTTTTACCTAGTGCTGATCTTTCCGTTCCGTTTATTTCTACTGATACCATTTCTATAACTTATTGAAACTTTTTGTTAAACTTACTTTTAAAAAAACTGAAAATTATGTAATATTAACTTTCTAATTCTTAAAGAGCCGCAAAGATAACATTACTTTGCTAAAGATAATATATTTTATATCAATTATTTTTAAACTATTTTGGCAGCAGCCAAAAATATATAATCGCTATTTTTAATTTTATATATGTAACTATGGCAATATCAACCTTTATCAACGAATAATGCTGCTATAGATTTGTATTCGTGCGTGTTTCTAATAGCTCTGGCAAATAACTTTGCACAGGACAAAACTTTGATTTTTGGCGATGAGCCACTTAATGGTATGCTATCTGTGATGATGATTTCGGTAATAGATGACTTATCTATGTTCTCATAAGCATTGCCACTGAGTACAGGATGAGTTAAAATGGCTTTCACACTCTTGGCGCCTTTCTCCATGAGGGCGTCGGCGGCTTTGCACAACGTACCTGCAGTATCAATGATATCATCTATTAATATAACGTCCTTGCCCGTCACATCACCGATGACCGTTATACTAGCAACTTCGTTAGCTACTCGACGCTCTTTGTCACAGATGACGAGATCGCGTTCAAAATACTTAGCATAGCTTCTCGCACGCTTAACGCCTCCTACATCTGGTGAGGCAAAAGTCACATTTGACAAATCTTGTTTAGCTAGATAAGGCATGAAAATCGCTTCACTTTTGAGGTGATCTACGGGTATATCAAAAAAACCTTGTATCTGCTCTGCGTGCAAGTCCATAGTCATGATTCTATTCACACCTGATGCTTGGAGTATATTGGCTACTAGCTTAGCACTGATGGGCACACGTGGCTTGTCCTTACGGTCTTGTCTGGCGTATCCAAAATAAGGAATGACCGCTGTGATGTAGCCTGCAGAAGCCCTTTTGGCAGAATCTATCATTAATAATAGTTCGAGAATGTTGTCTGCTGGGCCAAATGTGGAAGAAATGAAAAATGTATAAGTTCCTCGTACTGATTCGTTAATGACTACTTGCATCTCGCCGTCGCTAAAGGTATTGACAGTAATATCACCTAATGGATAACCGTAGTAGTCTGATATTTTTTCTGATAAGTATTTAGATTTGGTGCCTGAAAAAAGCTTTACGTCTGCCATTTTTGATTCTGGATTTTATATTTTCGGTTTCAAAATATGATTATTATAAGGTATTGCCATAGTTGCTTTAAAATTCAATCTTTGTTGCTAGCAAATCTAAAGAATATTCCAGACAAGGCATAATTTCTGCAAATTTATTAATTAATTTCTTAAATATTGCCTAAAGGTGAAATTTAATGCATGTTTTGAATTTTTATTTTGAAATTTTCGTTTTTCAATATTTACATTTAGTGTCTTCTGGTCTAAAATAGGAAGCCTAAAATTTCTAATTCGGGTGTTTTAGCATGAATAAGGTGTGGTTTAATAAATATAAAGATGAAATAGCGTGCTAAAAGCTTTAGGATTGTGATAATAGTCTTATATTTGCGCGATATTTCAAAAAATACAAGATTTTCAGTAAGTTAAATAAAAAAATATTAAATCATAATGGCTAATATTGGACTAATAAAGCAAATCATTGGACCCGTAGTGGATGTAAGTTTTGCAGGTGAAAATAGCAAATTGCCTGCGATATTGAATGCACTATCTATCAAGCGTCCAGGAAAGGAAGATGTAATCTTAGAAGTACAACAACATCTAGGCGAGGGTAGTGTGAGAGCAGTATCTATGGAGTCAACAGATGGCTTGACTAGAGGTCTGCAAGTTATAGATTTGGAGAGTCAAATTTCTATGCCTGTGGGCGACCAAATAAAAGGTAGAGTATTTAATGTAGTAGGTGAGCCGATCGATGGATTGGGCGCTCTGGATAGAACGCACACTTACAGCATACACAATAAGCCACCTAGATTCGAAGACTTATCTACTGAAACAGAGGTATTGTTTACAGGTATCAAAGTTATCGACCTTATCGAACCTTACTCAAAAGGTGGTAAGATTGGTTTGTTTGGTGGTGCAGGTGTAGGCAAAACGGTACTCATCCAAGAACTCATCAATAACATCGCAAAAGGATACGATGGTATATCAGTATTTGCAGGTGTCGGTGAGCGTACTAGAGAGGGTAATGACCTTATGAGAGAGATGCTAGAGTCTAGTATCATTAACTATGGACCTGATTTTATGCACTCTATGGAAGAAGGTGGATGGGACTTGTCTAAAGTTAGTAAAGAAAAACTAAAAGAATCAAAAGCGACTTTCGTTTTCGGACAGATGAATGAGCCACCAGGAGCGAGAGCAAGGGTAGCGCTCTCAGGACTTACACTAGCTGAATACTATAGAGACGGAGATATGTCTGACCCTAACGGTGGAAAAGATATCCTATTCTTTATTGACAATATATTTAGATTTACTCAAGCAGGTTCTGAGGTATCGGCGCTACTAGGACGTATGCCTTCAGCGGTGGGCTACCAACCTACATTAGCTACAGAGATGGGTCTGATGCAGGAACGTATCACATCTACAAAGAGAGGGTCTATCACTTCTGTTCAGGCAGTATATGTACCTGCAGATGACCTTACAGATCCTGCGCCTGCGACTACGTTTGCGCACTTGGACGCCACTACAGTATTGAGTAGAAAGATTGCTTCTCTAGGTATCTATCCTGCTGTAGATCCATTGGATTCCACATCTAGGATTCTAGATCCAGCCATCATAGGTGATGAACACTATAATTGTGCACAGCGAGTAAAATTGCTATTGCAGAGATATACTGAGCTTCAAGATATCATCGCTATTCTCGGTATGGAAGAGCTTTCTGATGAAGATAAAATGGTCGTATTCAGAGCTAGGAAAGTACAAAGATTCCTATCACAGCCATTCCACGTAGCGGAGCAGTTCACAGGATTGAAGGGTGTATTAGTTCCAATCGAAGACACAATCAAAGGTTTTAACATGATCATAGATGGTGAACTAGACAAATATCCTGAGGCTGCATTTAACCTAAAAGGTAACATCGATGACGTAATCGCTTCGGGTGAGAAAATACTTGCTGAAGTCAATAACTAATCATAAAGAAAAGCAATTTATATGCATATCATAGTATTGACACCAGAAAAAGAGATATTTCAAGGCGAAATCACCTCGGTAAATGTGCCAGGGACTAATGGTCAATTTGAGATACTCAATAATCACGCACCCATAGTAGCTGCGCTAGGCAGAGGTGAAGTAAAAATCACTCAATCTAAAGGAGATAAAAAAATTTTCACGATAACGAAAGGTTTTATAGAAGTGATCAAAAATGAAGTATCGCTCTTGGTTCAAGGTGTTAAAGAGTAATAATAGTTATCATTTAGTTTTAAAAATAGCGTAGCACATAAAATAAAAAAGCCAGTGAGTTTAAGACTTACTGGCTTTTTTTGTTGTGTGGTCAGATGAATTTGGTTTGCAATTTTTGATAAGGGAAATCAGGCTTTCAAAAAGGTTTGAAAATATATAATTATTCAAGAAATGGTAAATAATTATGGTCTAAGTATATTGCACTATGAGGTAATAAATAGGCATACCGATAGAGATATTGAACGGGAAGGTGACCCCAAGTGCCATAGGTATATAAAGCCCTGGATCTGCCTTTGGTGCTGCTAGTTTCATGGCTGCGGGCACTGCGATATAGGAAGCACTGGCTGCAAGTACTGCAAATATAAATCTATTGCCTATCTGATCTGTAATCATACTACTAGCATAAGCGACGATGATACCATTAATGGCAGGAATGACAATCGCAAATAAAGTGAGATAAAGGCCATACTTTCTGAAAGCTTTAAATCTTTTGGCTGTGACCATACCCATTTCTAATAAAAATATAGCCAGGAAGCCTTTAAAAATATCTGTAGTAAATGGTTTGATACCTTCTGCTTGTTTGCTATCAGCGATAAATCCTATGACCAAACTACCCAAAATAAGAAGCACACTTCCATTGGTAAACGAGTGTTTGAGTATTTCTTTGATTCCACCGTTAGATTTAGCTTCGGTGTTATATCTCATAATCAAGATAACTCCTACGATGATGGCAGGTGACTCCATCAGTGCCATGATAGCAACCATGTGTCCACTGAAATCGACTTGTTGGGCTTCTAGAAATGCAACCGCTGATACGAAGGTCACAGCACTCACCGAACCGTAAGTAGCAGCTACTGCTCCAGCATCATAGACTGACATACGGCGCTTGAGTATAAAAAACGTATATAACGGAATCAGCGATGAGATAATTAACGCTAATACTATTGAATAGGCAATTTCATTAGTAAACGGACTATGAGCAAGCTCCTGGCCTCCTTTAAATCCGATTGCAAAAAGCAAGTAAAGTGAAATAAACTTGCTCGAAGATTCGGGTATCTCGAGGTCACTTTTAACGATTGTGGCAATGATACCCAATAAAAAAAATAGTAATGTAGGATTGGTAAGGTTAGCCAAAAGGATATGAAAGTCCATAGATAATTACATTTAATAAATGATCAAATATCATAAGTAAGCTCTACAGCAGCTGTTTTGGGATGTGCCTGACAGGTTAGGATAAAGCCTGCTGCTATCTCATCATCCTCCAGCGCATAGCAAGAATCCATGGAGACCTCACCAGAGGTGACTTTTGCCATACAGGTAGAACATGCTCCACTAGTACATGAATATGGTGGGTCTTTTTTGAGCTCGACAAGTACATCTAGTATAGTTTTACTGCTAGGAACTATGATCTCAAAACTTTCTTTTTTGAGGGTTACCGTTACCTTAGCACCATCTGCAATTGCTAGTTCATTGTCCATAGGCACTAGCCTGCTACTAGATGCAGCCGTGAAGTATTCCTTATGGATGATTTTTTTATCTATATTGAGACTCACTAGATAGTTTTCAGTTTTAGCGATGAAGTCACCTGGGCCGCAGATATAGTATTGTTTATCGGAACTTTTTGCTGGATGATCTATCAAAAAATCTGTCATTATTGACTGAGAGATTCTTCCTTTGTGACCTCTCCAGTCGCTGGTTTTGCGTCCAAATAAACCGCCAATACCACCAGATTTCTTTTCTGTAGGCTGGCTGAGTACATGCTGTACGTATAATTGGTCCTCATATTTTTTGACATCATTGTCGAGTGTATTTCTAAAGATGATGCTTTCCTCAGATTTGTTACCATATATGAGATAACAGGTACTCTTTGACTCCTCTTCCAAGACTGCTTTGATCATCGACATAATGGGCGTGATACCACTACCCGCTGCAAAAAAGTAGTGATCTCTAGTTTTAGAAATATCGGTTTTGAGTTTAAAGTGACCTTCAGGGATCATCACATCCATGATGTCGCCTACTTTTGCTGTTTTATGTAGATGATTAGACATGAGGCCGCCAGATACAATTTTGACAGTAACGCCGATCTCTGGCAAGTCAGGCATACTACATATAGAGTATGGGCGACGCACCTCCTCTCCATTAATGATGGTCTTTAAGGTTAAGTACTGTCCAGGAATATGTAAGTAACTACTTTTTATATCATTTGGAATTTCAAAATATATTGTTTTTGCATCCGTTGTTTCTGATATTATTTTCGCTATTTTTAAAGAATGAAATTTCATTTTTATACTTTTGTATCTTTATAGAATTACCCAAATTAAATTATTTACCACTAAGGTACAAAATAATCATATATTCTGTTCAACTGACAAAAAATCAGAAGCGGATTATGTAATCTTAAATTTTACGTAATAACTTATATATCAAATACTTAATTAATAATAATGGCACTAAAACTTTCTATAATAATTCCTGCATATAATGAAGAGCGAACCATCGAAGCCATTTTAGAGAAAGTCTGGACGGTAGAACTGATAGGCAATGTAAGTAAAGAAATCATCGTTGTCAATGACTGCTCGAAGGACAAAACCGAAGAAAAAGTACTTCGATACAAAGATAAATTTCCAGAGTTACAGATTTCATATTATAAGCATGAGGTAAACAAAGGAAAAGGGGCCGCCTTACACACTGGAATAAAAGAAGCTCAAGGCGATTTGGTTATAGTCCAAGATGCAGATCTCGAGTATGACCCAAAAGAGTTTAATCTTCTGCTAAAGCCTATCTTGGACGGTTTCGCTGACGTAGTTTACGGTTCACGATTTATGGGAGGCAAACCTCATCGAATTTTATTTTTTTGGCACTCGATAGGTAATAAGTGGCTGACTTTTGCATCCAATGCGCTAACCAATCTCAATCTGACGGATATGGAGACTTGTTACAAAATGTGGAAGGTTGAACTCATCAAGTCAGTTGTACTGCAAGAGACGAGGTTTGGGTTTGAGCCTGAAGTGACTGCCAAGATCTCAAGAATTCCTATGATAAGAATATATGAAGTAGGTATCTCGTACTACGGACGTACCTATGCGGAAGGCAAGAAGATCAATTGGAAGGATGGAATCCGTGCCATCTACTGTATCATGAAGTACAATATCTGGGCAAAATAATAGCGTTTAGGTTTGGGTTTTGAAATATCTATAAATGGTTATTTACAAATTAATTTTATCTTAAATTAGTATGTTGATAAACAAAAAGGTAGGTTTTTGACTTATATTTATCTGACATTTAAATTAGTTAATACACTTTGTTAATGAATCAATCAGGAATTTTTCGAATTTTGGAGGGTAAAAGTTTCAGTAGCCTTTTTGATAATTCTAAAGTCTTACAAAATACTATTAACTACAGTAAAATTAGCTTTGTTAAAGGTGAACCTATTTATTTTTTTCGAGACAATGCACAGCATTTTTACTATATAGTTAAGGGTAAGATTAAAATAGGGAACACAAATGATGAATTTAAAGATGTCATTTATCAAATTTTAGAAAAAGGCGAAATTTTTGGGGAATCAGCCTTGTTACCTAGTCAACAGAGACATGACTTTGCGGAAGCTATAGAAGATGTATTACTATATTCATTTACAAATGATCAGATACAAGCATTGATCAAAAAGGATGCTAGTTTCAGTGTGTTACTCCTATCTAGTATGTCTTCAAAAATAGATGAAATAGAAACTCGACTTGCATCACTCATCTTTAAGGACTCACGAACGAGAATTATAGAGCATCTGTTAGAGATAGCTGAAAAGCATGGACAAAGGATGGGCTATGAGTGGTCAATCACAACCTGTATCAAACATCAAGAGATTGCAGACATCACCTCTACCTCTAGACAGACAGTCACTGTACTGCTCAATGAGCTCCGAGATAATGATATCATTCACTTCGACAGGAAAAGGATATTAATCAAGGATATAGAAAGACTGAAACAACAGATCTGAAATAACTTTATGTTTACTCAAACGATACCAATAGTTGATTTTTTTCTAATGCTTGCTTGGGTGATACATGGATAGCTTTAACAACACCAGAGCTAGGGGATTTTATGATGTTTTCCATTTTCATGGCTTCCAAACTAAGCAACTTGTCACCATCCTCTACTAGGTCACCTACCTTAACAAATATAGTAACTACCAAACCTGGCATCATAGATTTTACTTCCTTTACAGATTGTTTTGTCTTAGTCAAAAACCCTAGTTCGTCTATCAACTGATCTATGGGTTCTTTAATAGCGACGTCATAGTCATAACCATTAATGTTTATTTTAGCTGATTTTATCTTTTCGTTGAGATTCATACTCTTTACCAAAGCATTATACATCTTGCCTTCGAATCGCAATTTGATAAAGTCTCCTGTCCTATCTACGATTTCTGCGGGCAATGATGAGAGTTTACTAGATGGAATCGAGGTATCACTGATGAGGTAATGGGTATCTTTAGTGTTGTGTTGGTTACTCATATTATAGGATAAAATTGCGTATGTTAGTGTTGAATGTTTTAATTAGACTGCTTAGAAAGGTCTATCATAAAAATCGTCTCAAATGTCGTAAATCCTACATATATAATCAAAAATGGAAGAACAAATCTGCCATTCTCATGCGTATTTAGCTCCTTGTAAACTATGAGTGTTATAATAGCTACTACCATTTTGACCAGAGTATTGGCTAGTGTTACAGATAGAAAAGCTTGTCTATCGGAAGAAGATAAACTTCTTTTTAATATTAAGTACAAGATGAAGGACATAAATGTAAAAAGTACTGAAGTAAAAGCGATTAGATTATAGTAAGCTCTCTGTGGCTCTATGACATTGAGTAATCCTAGGCAAAGTGCCAGAATAATGATTAGCAAAATATATTTCTTTATCGTTTTATTCACTGCTAGTATCTAACTTTGCATAAAATTTGATGGTGATATTATTTATCATTCTTTGGTAGCAGTTCTACATATAGTTTGTACAAGTAGCCACTAAACAAAGTGATAATCAAAAAAATAGTAATAAAAGGTGGATCAAACTGAAAATAATCATCAAAATACTTGCCCACAAAATAGCCTAAGAGTATAACCGCTGCCATCTGAAAACCTATGCCAGAATACTTGAGGTAGGAATTGACTTTCTTTCTCGGAAGATTATTCATGGCTTCATATTTAGATCAGCTTAAGCAAATTTGGCTGATATTGGATGTAAATTATTTGTAAAAAATACTTTTATCTGCTAATAGATTACATTAGTTTGCCTTACCGCTATTTTCTTTTTGAATAATTGGTTTTAGTTTTTGACCTCCCATATTACAGACCACATTAAATATAGCTCCAGTTTGAACCATTAATTTATCAGTTGTTATTTCACCATTTATAGATGCATTTTCTTTGACTGTCAGGAGCTCTTTGACTTTGATATTGCCTTGGAATGTCCCTTCTATGATTGCATTGACACAAGTGATTTCGCCTTCTATACTGCCTTGAGGACCGATGATAACACGACCATTACAGTCTAGTTTACCTTTTAGTTGGCCATCGATTCTGATGTCGTTAGCTGCTACGATATTGCCCACTATAGAAGTGCCCTCCACTATACTATTAGAAAGATTACTGGTATTGGAAGTATTATTACTTGATGAAGTTTGCTTTTCAGATTTAGAACCGAACATATCATTATTATTATAAAACAATCGTTAATAGGTAAATACCTATCATTCATGTTAGAATTTAAATAAAAAACACACAATAAACCTTTCTCCAAAGGCTGATCTTAGAATCTAGGACAGTAAACACCTCTGCTCTCAGGGCCACAAATATTGTAAACCAAAGAAAACTCAAAGGCACCGTTAGCAGGCGATGCTTGTCTAAGACCTGAAATGTTCATATCGTAACTAAATCCAATCCCAAACTCCTCATAGTTAAATCTTGTTGAGATTATGACTGCATCAGAATGTAATCCAGATGGAACTTTATTGCCTAATCTGTACCATGCACCTAGTTCAAAAGATTGATTAGATGTGCGTGACGGTCCCATGGCAAATCTTACGTTGGTACCTGCATTGAGTGTTCTGTGCGGCCCTTGAGCCATATATACACCAAAAGGAAGTAAAGACACTTTTCTTGCTATTGGCATTTGTAATCCTGCATGTACTGTATATCTGCTATACAAGTTTACAGGCGTGTCGCCAAGAAACGAGACATTAGGTCTATTGAGGTGTGCTATAGCTGCACCTACGTACCAGTTAGTATAGTTGTCTATCACACTAAACCAAAGTAGTCCAGCCGATAAATCAGGGTAAATAAAGTTTAAGTCTGTAAAACCAGGTTCATTAGGATTGATCCTTGGATCAAAGCCTGCGGCTGTGATCTGAGTAGGCCATCTGAGGTCGCCATCAGAGATACTCCTCTGTGCTAGACCTGCATCTGCACCTAGTACTAGATAACTTGCTTTCTTTCTATATCCACCCATTTTCTTACTATAAGAGAATGAGATTCTACCCGAAGTAGTACCGAATCTAGATTCACCAGCTACATCTCCCCATAAAGTACCACCTATACCAAAGTAATCCTCTCTTCCCACAGGTATTTTCTGATCATAAGATACAGAATAAGTGTTGTAGGCATTGGCAGCTAATACTGCTGACCATTGATTTCTATAATTTGCAATCAGTCTCGTCTTACAATTGTTAACGCCTGTAAGTGCGGGGTTAAGATTGAGTGGCGACATATAAAACTGAGTAAAGTGTATATCCTGTGCTCTAAGGGATGCAGAGCCAAGAAGTAACATAAGAATACCGATTTTTGTAAATAAACGAATCATTTGAAAATTTTTATTTCTAGGTAATGAGTTCTATGAAGTTAATATTTTTATAAAGAAGAGGCTATATTGTATCTACAAAATAAATGAAATGTTAATTAATAACGACCTCAAATTGTGGATATAATTACTTCAACTTTCTTAACAAAGGATAAAATTAGACAATAAATTCTATATCTACTCAATTTTTGTTAGGAAAATTTTAATTTATTTCCAACTTTAACATTTGATACTCTATTTAAAATGACTTTAATTCTTGAGTTTAAGAACTAGAACATCATCTAACTCGTCAGCTTTGATAAGTAGTTTTTTAAATAAATTCAGCATAGTGTCAAACTCAATATAGTTATCATATAATTTAATTGACAATATTATATCTTGATCTACTACCGAAAAGTTTAGGCCTTCTAAAATATAATTTTGTCTGAGTAGGTATTCATATATCGCAGATTGATATGTGTCATGATGATTAACTACCACAGCATCAGCTGTAAGAAGCCCTTTTTTCTCGTGGTAACCTATGGTTATTACCGCACTTCCATTTTTT
>Ga0105045_10001219_pt1 | contig 20788 bp, 20 predicted proteins | sample MAT02_FD_78089 | JGI IMG/M metagenome (GOLD analysis project Ga0105045, IMG submission 78089) | Freshwater microbial communities from Lake Fryxell liftoff mats and glacier meltwater in Antarctica - MAT-02 (megahit assembly) | ecosystem: Environmental > Aquatic > Freshwater > Ice > Liftoff... | reverse complement strand
GACCATCACGCAGTATTAGCACCGGTAGACCCGTAGCGAACCACCTGCCGCAGTGACCCCCGCCAGGCAAGAAGCCATATGAGCGCTTGATCTGGAGCCCAAGAAGGGAATCGAACCCTTGACCTTCTCATTACGAGTGAGATGCTCTGCCGACTGAGCTACTTGGGCGGGAGCGGCAACCGTACCCGAAGGGCTGGATGCGAAGGCAAGCTGTTCAGCGTGGGCATGCACGTTCTGCGAGGCTGCGGCCGATGGTCACCGACAGGTCGTCGGATCGCACCGAGCACATAACGGAGAACCGTGGCTACTGGGACGACGTGGCCCATGAGCGGGTGTCGTCCGGCGAGAAGGCTTGGGCCGGCACTCAGCCCACCTGGGGCATGCGGGAGATCCCCGGTGCGAGGTCGATCTCATCGCCGAAGACCTGACCGGGATCGACGTCATCGAACTCGGCTGCGGCACCGCGTACTGGGCGGTTTGGCTCGCCCTCCTCGGATGCCACGCACTGGCCATGGTCTGCCAACCGCTCGACGGAAACGGACCGGCTTCGACGTCGTCGACTACCGAGAACTCCGCGCCCCGGACCCCACCCACGAAGTCCGGTACTTCGCAAGCGCCAACTGGTCGCACCGCTTCCCCAGCGAGCAGATCTGGAAGGTCCGGAAGCGCTGAGGGATTCAGCCCTACGACAAGGTCGGGAGCCGCAGAGCGAGGGCCATCAGTTGCAGTTCTTCATTGGGATTGCGGATGAGGTGCTCGGCGGTTGCCTGGATCGCCGAGATGGCCTCGATCGACGCTGTCGGGTCTGCAGCCACGGCCATTTCATCGCGGTATGCGCCACCAAGCGCAGCCAGCCCCATCCGGAGCTCGTCCGTGCGCAACCGTCTGCTCTCGCGCTTGTGGCGATCCTCGAGTTGCTTGGCCCCAGAGCCGCGCTGGCCATAGCGCTCGATCCGTTCGTTCAGCTCGGCCACCTCGACCTCGTGCCGGGCCTTCAGCGGGGCCTCGGCATCATCGATGGCCGCTCGCAATTCGGCGATGCCCGTGCCCGCAGCACTCCCCGACCCGTTCAGCCTCCGCGGGAGGTCGCGCCAGGCGGCCAGCCGCAACGCGAGGCGACCGTCGGTGGCCAGCAGCCGAGCACGGTCGAGATCCCCCGCCGCGAACGCCGCCACCTCGGCAGCCCGGTCTGGAGCGACTCCCTCCGCCACCAGGCGGTCGGCGATGAGCTCTGCGGTGAGCGGCGAGAAATCGACCCGCACACAGCGCGAGGCAATGGTCACGAGTTCATCAGGCAAATCGTCGGCAAGGATCACGAAGAATGTGCCAGGAGGCGGCTCCTCGATCGTCTTCAGGAGCTTCGGGCCTGCATCTTTGACCAGGTGGAACTCGTCGAGTAGCAGCACCTTGCGCGCCCCCTCCGTGGCCGATCGGCTGGCTCGACGGATGATCTCGTCCGCCTGGCCCACAGAGATGTTGGCGCCCTCTCGGGCCACCACGATGAGGTCAGGGTGCTGCTCCGCACGAGCCAGCGATCGGGCCCGGGCCGCACCCTCGGCATCGCCAGCTGCGGCGGGTTCCGCGGCCAGGAGGTCGCCCGCAAACGCTCGAGCCGCGGCCCGCTTTCCCGACCCGTGGGGCCCCACGAAGAGCCACGCATGAGGTACATCGCCCGTGACAACGTTGCGAAGGAGCGAGACCGCAGCCTCTTGTCCCACCACGTCGGACCAAGGGTCATCCACCTCTGCCAGGCCACGGAGAGCGCTCACGTGCCCACCTCAGAAGGCAGGCGAGACTCAACCGTGGCGAGCACTCTTGCTTCTACCTCGTCGACCGTCCCCGTCCCGTCGACCACCACCCAGCGGTCGGGGTCGTGCGCCGCCAGCATGGCGTACGCCTCAACAACTCGCCGGTGGAACTCATCGCCAGCCGCCTCCATGCGGTCAGGCTTGCCAGCAGCGGCCAACCGTCCACCCGCCTCGTCGGCTCCGACGACGAGGAGCACCACGAGATCGGGCAAGAGGCCGTCGGTGGCGAAGGCCGAAAGTGCGGCCACCTGGTCGATGCCCAGGTCTCGCCCATACCCCTGGTAAGCCAGCGACGAGCCGACGAACCGATCGCAGATCACGTCCTTGCCCCGCAGCAGCGCCGGGCGGATCTTGGTGGCGACGTGGTGGGCGCGATCGGCGGCCATCAGCAACGCCTCGGCGCGCGGGTCGAGGTCGCCCGTCTCGGGGCTGAGCAGGATCTCGCGCAACCGAGCGCCGACCGGCGTGCCGCCCGGCTCGAACGTGAGAAGCGCGCCCCAACGATCAGCGAGCAGCCGCGCCTGAGTGGACTTGCCGGAGCCCTCGCCCCCCTCGAACACCACGAACCGACCCATGCCCCACCGACGTTACCCACCCCATCGCGCTCACCCGACCCGACCCGCCACTCCACCCGTTCTGCCGCGCACACATGACACCCACGCCACCCCCACGCGGCAGAACCGACCCCACCCACCACTCCACCCGTTCTGCCGCGCACACATGACACCCACGCCACCCCCACGCGGCAGAACGGGTGAACCCGGCGAACCCGGGGGGCGTGGTGGCTAGAAGGGGGCGTCGTCGTTGGGCGGGGACTCGACGCCGTCTGCCGTAGGGCCGGGACCCGCAGCGGCCTTCTTGGCGGGCGACTTCTTGGCCGGGGCCTTCTTCGCTGCCGCCTTCTTCTTGGCGGGTGATTTTTTGGCGGGCGACTTCTTCGCCACAGCCTTCTTCTTGCCCCCGCCTTCGGCCATGCGGTCGCGGCGGGCCTGGAGCAGGTCCGATGCCCGCTCGTCGGAGATGGTCTCGAGCTGATCGGCCTTCTGGAGCGATGCGTTGACGTCACCATCGGTGACGTAGAGACCGAACCGGCCGTCCTTGATCACCATCTGCTTCTCCGACACCGGGTCGATGCCGAGCTCGCGCAGCGGTGCCGCCACCGTCTGGTTCCGGCCGCGCTTGGGCTGGGCCAGGACCGTGAGCGCCTTCTCGAGGGTGACGTCGAAGATCTGCTCCTCGGTCTCCAGCGAGCGCGTCTCGGTCTTGGCGGCGCCGGTCTCGGGATCGGTGAACTCCTTGGTGATGTAGGGCCCGTAGCGGCCGTTCTGCGCCCGCACCGTGCCGCCATCGGCCGGGTCCACTCCCACCACCCGGGGCAGCGAGAGCAGCTGCATCGCCTCATCAAAGGTGAGCCGTTCCACGGTCATGGTCTTGAACAACGAGGCCGTCTTCGGCTTGTCCTCGGCCTTGACCTTGCCCTTGCCCTCGGGCATCTCGCCGACCTGAACGTAGGGGCCGAAGCGGCCAGCCTTTACCACCACGTCGAGCCCAGATTCCGGGTCGGTGCCGAGCACCCGGTCGCCGTTCGGGGCGTCGAGCAGCTCCATTGCCTTGAATACGTCGAGCTCGTCGGGGGTGAGGTCATCGGGGATCGACGCCGAATCTTCGCCCCGCTTGAGGTACGGCCCGAATTTGCCGGGCTTCACGAGGATCTCCTCGCCGTCGGGCGTGACGAACCGGCCGACGACGTTGATCTCCGCCGGGTCGATGGTCTCCTTGCCCCGTTCGACGAGCACCTTGAGGCCGGGTGATCCGGGGTTGACGTCGGACAGGTCGTCGGGGAGCACGTCGCCGGCCGCGTCGCCGAACCAGAAGTTGTTGAGCCACGGCTCCCGCTCCACCTGACCCTGGGCGATGCCATCGAGCTCATCTTCCATGCGGGCGGTGAAGGCGTAGTCCACCAGCTCGCCGAAGTACTGCTCCAGCAGCGCGATCACCGCGAACGCCGTCCACGTGGGCACGAGGGCAGTGCCCTTCTTCCACACGTAACCGCGGTCCTGGATGGTCTGCATGATCGACGCGTAGGTGGAGGGACGGCCGATGCCCAGCTCTTCAAGCCGCTTGACGAGGGAGGCCTCGGTGAAGCGGGCGGGCGGCGAGGTGGTGTGGCCCTTGGCCTCGAGCTCGGGCGACGGGAGCGACTGGCCGACGGCGAGCACCGGCAGCAGGGTCTCTCGGTCGTCGAGGGCGCCATCGGGATCATCGCTACCCTCGACGTACGCCCGCAGGTAACCGGGGAACGTGATGGACCGGCCAGAGGCGGCGAACTCGGTATCGCGCCCATCGGCCGCGGCCGCACCGATCCGCACCTGGACCGACTGGCCCCGGGCATCGACCATCTGCGAGGCGACGGTGCGCTTCCAGATGAGCTCGTAGAGGCGGAGCTGGTCCTGGCGAAGCTCCCCCGACAACTGCTCGGGCGTGCGGAACGCATCGCCGGCGGGGCGGATGGCCTCGTGGGCCTCCTGGGCGTTCTTGACCTTGCGGTCATACGTGCGGGGCTTGTCGGGCACATACTCGGCGCCGTACAGCTCCCGGGCCTGGGATCGGGCGGCGTTGAGGGCGGTCTCCGACAGCGTGGTGCTGTCGGTTCGCATGTAGGTGATGTAGCCGTTCTGGTACAGGTCCTGGGCCACCCGCATGACCTGGGCAGAGCTCATGCGGAGCTTGCGGCCGCCCTCCTGTTGGAGGGTGGAGGTCATGAACGGCGCCTTGGGCTTGGAGCTGAACGGCTTCTCCTCCACCGAGCGCACCGCGAACGCCGATCCGGTGAGGCCGTCTCGCAGGGCGAGCGCCTGCTCCTCGGTGAGGACGGTGACGTCGCGGGTGAGGTGCCCGGTGTCGTCGAAATCCTTGCCGCTGGCGATGCGCTTGCCCTCGAGGGCGACGAGCGTGGCGGAGAAGCGGGGATCGGTGGCGAACGCAGCGTCGAGGTCCCAGTAGCCCGCCGAGTTGAAGGCGATGCGCTCGCGCTCGCGTTCCACCACCAGGCGGACCGCCGGCGACTGGACCCGACCGGCGGACAGGCCCGCGTTGACCTTGCGCCAGAGGACCTCCGACACCGGGTAGCCGAACAGCCGGTCGACGATACGGCGGGTCTCCTGGGCGTCGACCAGTCCTTCGTCGATGTCGCGCCAGTTGTCGACCGCATGCTGGATGGCCGCGGGTGTGATCTCGTGGAACACCATCCGCTTGACCGGCACCTTGGGCTGCAGCACCTGGAGGAGGTGCCAGCTGATGGCCTCGCCCTCGCGATCCTCATCGGTTGCGAGATACAGCTCGTCGGCGTCTTTGAGCAATGCCTTCAGCCGCTTGATCACATCCTTCTTGGATGCGTGCACCTCGTAGGTGGGTTCGAAGTGGTGTTCGGTGTCGATCGACAGGCCCTTGGACGGCAGGTCGCGGATGTGGCCGACCGACGATTCCACGTTGTAGGCATCGCCGAGGAAGCCCGCGATGGTGCGGGCTTTGGCCGGGCTCTCGACGATCACCAGTGGCTTGGGCACGCGCAGTAGAGAAAGCGACGCGACAGGCCGCTGTCAACACGTCTTCTCAACGAGTGCGCGATCCGAGGGGTTGGCGAGGCGCCTCCAGGGCGACTAGCCAGGCGTGATGGCCACCGTCTTGACACCCTCCACGCGGTCGCAACGAGACCGTCTCGTCCGCCTCGGCCTCATGATCCTCGTGGCCTCGCTCCCCATCGCGGCTCTCCTGGTGGCGCTGGTGAACTGGCCGGTGGCCATCGGCTTCGTCGTGGTCTGGACGGTCGGGTTGATGTTCGGAGTCGGCCAACAACGCACCATGTCGCTCAAGATCGACGGGGCTGGGTTGCAGTACGAAGCGGGCACCTTCGTGCTGCGCACCACGTGGGACGACCTCGACCGCATCGGCGAGGCCACGCTCCCGTCGGGCAAGACGCAAGCGATCGTGCTCAAGCGAGGCGGTCTCCGCTGGGCCCACTCCGCCCAGACCCGGGCCCAGGTGACCCAGCGCGGGTGGGACCGCATCATCCCCATCGACGACTTCGCCCCCCGCTGGCCCGACGGCAAGCTCGGCGACGCCATCCGCGAGCACCGCCCGGACCTGCTCGAGCCATAGGTAGCTGACCAGCCTGGGCGCCCAGCCCCGATCGGCGCCGTGCCGCCGGGTGCCGCCGGGTGCCGCCACGGGCGGGAAGTGGGTCGATCATGGTGGCACTGGTCGCACGATCGACCCACTTCGTGGATGAGGCAAGGCGAGGCAACGCGGGACCGGCCCCGAGTGGCCTCGGAGCGACCCGAGCGACCCGAGCGACCCGAGCGGCCTCAGCGGGTCAGACCGAGGCGCCGAGGTAAGCGGCGGTGAGCTGAGCCAGGTCGACCTCGTCGGCGGGGCCAGACCACGCCACCCGGCCGAGATCCATGATCACCACGTAGTCGGCAAGCGACAAGGCGCCTCCCGCCTGCTCCTCTACCAGCACGAGGGCGCACCCGAGGTCGCGCAGCTCGGCCAGCGCCTCCATCACCGTCTGCACCGCCATTGGCGCCAGGCCAAGCGAGGGCTCGTCGGCCAGGAACACGGCAGGCGGGTCGGCCAGCGCCACGGCCATGGCGAGCTGCTGTTGCTCGCCGCCAGACAGCAAACCCGCAAGCTGCGTGCGACGCTCACCCAGGATGGGGAATCGGTCTCGGGCTGCCTGTCGTAGGTCCTCGGTCCGCAACCGGATGGCGAGGTTGTCATCGACGCTCAGGCCCGGGAAGATGCCGCGCGCTTCGGGCGCCAGCACCAGTCCCGCCCGGGCGCGTGCGTGGGCGGGTACATCGGTCACGTCGTCGCCGTCGCGCAGCACCGAGCCGGCGGTGGCGGGCACGGCCCCAGCGGCAACGGCACACAACGTCGATTTTCCTGCGCCGTTGGCCCCGAGGACGGCCACGACCGAGCCCCGTGGAACCACGAGGTCCACGCCGTGGAGGACCTCGACCTCGCCGTAGCCGGCGCAAACCCCCCGCAACTCGAGCACCACATCGGCATCGCCAGCCGGAACCGCGCTGGGACCAGGGCCGCTCGACGGGGGAATCGGGGCAACCGACGACTCAGCGGACGACTCAACCGACGACGACACGTCTGGTGCCGAGCCCGTCCGGCGAGCGCGCATGGCATGGCCGACATCGGCCAGCACGCCATCGGGCTCGCGGGCCAAGCCCACCGCCCCGAGGCCGAACAACAACGCCGCGAGCTCCGGGCTGGCCAGCAGCTCACGGGCCGTCGCCGGCAACCACGACCAGGGTGCGCCCGACCACGTGTTGCCGATGCCGTCGAGCACCACGGGGAAGGCGGCGTAGACCATGCCTGCGACCACCGCTCCGCCGGGCCGGCGGATCCCGAAGGTCACGGCGACCGCCAGCCACACCAACCCCAGCAGCGGCGGCGCGCTGGTGTTGGTGATCGGGCTTTTGACCATGGCGAACCACGCACCCGCAAAGCCCGCAAGCGCCGCCGAGACGGCGAACAGCACCAGCTTGGCCCGCACCGGATCGACGCCCGACGTGGCGGCCGCGACCGACGACGAGCGCACCGCCAGGATCGCTCGACCTGTGGCCGACCGCTGCAAGTTGCCAACCACGCCCACCACGCCCACCACGAGGACGAGCAGCACGGTGGTGAGGATCGCCGGTTCGCCCAGGTCGACGGGACCATACGCGGGCTTGGGCACGGACCAGCCGCTCGATCCGTTGCGAACGCCCTCGAGCTGGAAGATGAGCCGATCGCCGATGAAGGCCAGCGCCAACGTGGCCAGCGCGAGCGTCAGCCCGCCGAGGCGCAGCGAGGGCAGGGCCACCAGAATGCCCACCGCGGCGGTCACCACGACCGCCACGATCATGGCCACCCAGAACGCCAACCGACCGTTCACCATGAGCACCGGCACGGTGCTCGGCCACTGATGGTTCACCAACCAGCCAGCGATGAAGCCACCGATGGTGACGAACGCCGCCTGAGCGAGGTTGATCATGCCGCCAAGGCCCGTGACCACCACGAACGACAAGAACACGAGGGCCAGAACCAGCCCTCGGTTGGCGATGCCGCCCCAGTACGGGTCGGCGATGAACCACGCCCAGCCGAGCAGCGCCACGCCGGCCACGATCCACGGCAACCGGCGACGCCACGGCGAGAGATCGGCGCGCGGGTCGGGCGGGGGCGCGTCCTCGGCGATCGATCCCGCTGACCGACCGCGTCCTTGGACGAAGAACAACATCACGAACAGCAACAGGAACGGCACGGCGCTGCGGAACCCGGAGATGTCGGTCAGCACCTTGGGGGCGTAGCCGTGCACCAGGTTCTGCAGCACGCCGAGGCCGATGCCCGCAGCGAACGCCACGGGCACCGAACGAAGGCGAGCAACCACGGCCGCGGCGAACGATGCCAGGACCACCACGTGGAACGTGATCGGTGCCAGGTCGAACAACGGGGCGATGAGCACGCCCGCCAGCCCCGCCAACATCGAGGTAAGGGCCCACACGATGCGCGACGAGCGGTCGGTGTCGATGCCGCGCAACCGGGCCAGGCCAGGTCGATCGACCCCCGCACGCGTCTCGAGTCCGAGACGGGTGCGCCGCAGCAGATACCACAACCCTGCGGCGCTCAGCGCGGCCGCGATCAGCACGGCGAGTTGGTCAGAGTTGACCGCCACCCCGCGTGTGATGGTGTACGTGTTGGCCGGCACGGGACCGATGCCGGGAGGGCTGATCCCCGCGTCGCCGCTCACACCGGGGAGTTCCATCCCGAAGATGAGGTTGGCTGCCTCCACCAGGAGCAGGGCCGCGGCCGGAAGCGCGATCAGCAGACCGATGGTTCCCACCAACCGAGCTGCCTCGGGCGCGTGCGCCAAGCGACGAAACAGCAGCGCATCGAGCGCGACGCCGAGCAGCGGAGCGAACACGAACACTGCCAGCACGAACGCGGGCAGGATGGGCACACCGAACCCACCGGCGGAGGTCGGTTGGTGCAACAGGTAGTACACCAGCGCGCTGGCGAAGGCGACTGCGCCATGGCCGACGTTGAACACGCCCGATGCCTGGTACGTCAGCACCAGGCCCGAGGCCAAGATCGCGTAGAGACCACCCGCGACGGCACCGGCCACCAACAGGCTGAGGAACTCGATCAAGACGCCAGCCCCGTGGCCGATGCAGTGGTCAACGTCAGTCGACCGTGATGTTCTCGCCGCACGTCAGGGGGATGGACGGCACGAACTCGTCACCGACCACTTCGGTGAGGGCGGCGCAGGGCACGGACTGCCCGTGGTTCTTGGGCCACTCCGACCGGCCGACCGCTCCTGGCGCCTCATAGGCGAAATCGCCTCCGTTGAGCGTTTCGAGGAAGGACTCGACGGTGAGATCCGGCCCCGTCTCGAGCAGCGCTTGGACGAACATGTCGGCCGCCCAGTACCCCGCCGCGACCGCGAGGTTGAGCTTCGTCTCGGGGTTGATGGCCGCAACCGCCTCGAGCATCTCGATGTTGGCGGGAACCGAGGGATCCATGCCGAACTGGGTGTTGACCCACACGCCGTCGTATCCAGCACCACCGAGCAGGAGCGGGCTGTAGGAGGGCGTGATGATCATCCCCTCGTACCCGGCGGCTTGCAGCGCCGCGGTGAGCTTGGTGCCCGACAGGGTTGCTTGGAGGTAGATCACATCGGGGGCCTCGCCACCATCGGCGGCAAGCAGTTGCGTCACGAAGGGGCTCTCGTCGCCCAGGACCTCGGGTGGTGAGGGAAGTGATGCCTCGCCGAACACCACCTCGTAGCCCTTGTCTCCCGCTGAAGCCGTGAGCAGGGCGATGCCGCCCTTGGCCGCGTCGTTGTCTTCGCCGATCAACGCCACCGTCTTGTCGGTGTCGCCGTCGAAGTGCTCTTCGAGGATCGTGCCGAGCGCGTTCGACCCGACCTTGAGCGACGGGTTGGTGACGCAGCCGGTTACGCCGAACGCCACCTCGTTGCCACAAAACGCCGGGTTGATGCCATAACCGAACGTGGGGATGTTGTTGTCGACGATGTAGTCGCCGGCGCCGAACTGGCCCGCCATGACCGGAAGGAGCGCGAAGACCTCTTCTTGCTCGACCAAGCGGGTCACGATGTCGACGTCTTTGGTGGCCTCGTTGTTGTTGTCATCTGCACCCACGAACTCGATCTGGCGTCCATGGACGCCGCCCGTGTCGTTGGCCAGCTTCAGCCGGGCCTCCACACCCACCGCGGCGTCGCCGAAGTACAAGCCGTAGAGGGCGCCGCCGACCGTGATGGTGTCGTCGGTGATGCCGCGGGTGGTCGCCGTCTCGTCCTTGCCTCCACCGCTGGAGGTGGTCGGACCGTCGTCGGAGACGCTGTCGGAGCAGGCCGACAGCACGAGCAACGATGCAGCGACGAGCGCCACAAGTGAACGAGTGGATCGCAGGGTGGGCACGGGGGGAACCTCCAGGGAGTGACGGACGGGTTGGATCGTGGGATGGTCAGGTAGGGGCGCCGACGCCGAGGTAGGCCTCGCGTACGGCGGGGTCGTTGCGAACCGATGCGGGTGAGCCCTCGGCGAGCACGCGCCCGAGGTGCAAGACGACGACGCGGTCGCAGTGGTCCATCACGAACCCGACGTCGTGCTCGACCAGGAGTACCGAGGTGCCCTCATCGTCTCGCAGAGAACGAACCACCTCCGCGAAGCGCTCGGCCTCAGCGGTGTCGAGGCCCGATGCCGGCTCGTCGAGCAACAAAATGCTGGGCTGGTCGACGAGGGCGCGACCCAGTTCGACCAAGCGGGCCAGGCCGATGGGCAGCCGGGCTGCGGGATCGTGACGCAGATCGGTGAGGCCGCAACGCTCGAGCACGGCATCGGCACGCGCTCGCCGTTCCGCCTCTCGCCGCCGACGCCCAGGCACCGCAGCCAGGTCGCCGAGGACCCCGCCCCCACCGCCCCGCCATTCGGTAGCCACCAGGAGATTCTCCTCGACGGTCAACCAGCCGAAGAGCTGCACCCGCTGGAAGGTGCGACGCAGCCCGGCCCGAGCTCGCCGGTGGGCCGACCACGACGTGACGTCCACCCCGGCGAGGCGCACCCGACCGAGGTCGGGTCGCCGCACGCCGGAGATGACGTCGAAGAGGGTGGTCTTGCCCGCGCCGTTCGCCCCGATGAGGCCACAGATCTCGCCTTGACGAACCTGCAGCGAGGCACCGTCGAGCGCGGCGATCCCACCGAATCTCACCCCGATCTCGTGGAGATCGAGCGCACTGCTGCCCCTATCGACCGTCAACGCTTCCCCCTAGAAGCTTTCCTCGGTTGTGCGCACCGTACTAGAACGCGTTCTCGTTGGCTGGACGCGCGTTCAGTGTTCGGCCGACGGCTTGCGCCGGTTGGCCTTCGTCTCGCTGCGCTGCTTCTTGCCCTGCAGCCGACGTTCCTTGGCGCCACGGCTGGGCTTGGTCTTGCGACGCGGGGCCTCGACGTGGAGCGCAGCGGCCACGCGGGCGACGAACCGTTCCTCGGCGATGGCGCGATTGCGGAGCTGGCTTCGCTCCTCGTCGACCACCACCCGCAGAATGGGGCCGATGCGCTCGAGCACGCGTTCTCGCTGCACCGGCAGGAGCGACGGCGAGTTGGCCACATCCCACACCAGCTCCACGCGCGTTGCCGTCTTGTTGGCGTGCTGACCCCCCGGACCGCCGGACGCGGTGAAGCGCACCGACAGCTCGCTGCGGGGGATGCGCACCCCACGCGAGACGTGGAGCTCGTCGTCGGCCATGCCGCGATGCTCGCGTGCTGAGCAGCCCAAGACCGCACCACTTCGAAAACGAGAACACGTTCTCGTTCTGGCGATAGGGTCCGCCGACCACCGCAACCAGGCACCACGCCGCCGAGGAGACCCGATGACCACCAGCCGCTTCGACGGACGCACCGCCATCGTCACAGGTGCTGCATCAGGCATTGGGCAGGCCACGGCCCTGCGGCTGGCGTCCGACGGCGCCTCGGTCGGCTGCCTCGATCTCGCGGACGCAGTCGAGGAGACGGTGGAGCTGATCCGTTCGGCGGGGGGAACCGCTACCGGCGCGAGCGTCGACGTGAGCGACCCCGACAGCGTTGAAGCCGCAGTGGCATCGGTCGAAGGCGAGCTCGGCCCCACGCGCATCTTGGCCAACGTGGCCGGCGTCCTGCGCTTCGACATCATGGAACGAGCCAACGTGGACTGGTTCGACCTCCAGATCGCGGTGAACCTCAAGGGGCCGTTCCTGATGGCCCGGGCCACCTTGCCATCGATGCTGGCGAACGGCGGCGGAGTCATCACCAACGTGGCATCGTCCGCAGGCATGTTCGGCCAGGCCTACGTCGCCGGGTACGCCGCTTCGAAGGGCGGCGTCGCCATGTTCACCAAGGCGCTGGCGTGGGAGTACCTGAAGCGCCCGATCCGGGTGAACGCCATCGCCCCGGGCGGCGTGGCCACCCCCATGACCACCAAGGTCGACTTCCCCGAGGGCATGGACTTCGACCTCATCCTCAAGTCGATGGCGCCCGACAACAAGATGATCGACCCCTCCGAGCCGGCCGGGCTCATCTCGTTTCTGTCGTCCGACGAGGCCGCCTCCATCACCGGCGCCGTCATCCCCATCGACCACGGCATCACCACCTGACCCATCGGATCGCCCGATTCGGAGTCGATTTCGTGCCTCTCAGGCACGAAATCGACCGCAATGAACGGATGCGGACCGCGACCGATACGGTCGGCGCGATGGACTTCGCCTTCTCTCCCAAGGCCGAGGCGCTCCGCACGGAGCTGCTCGACTTCATGGACTCGCACGTGTACCCCGCCGAGTCGGTGGCCCACCAGCAGATCATCGACTCCGGCGACCCGCACACCCATCCGCCGGTGATGGAAGAGCTGAAGCAGGAGGCTCGCAAGCGGGGACTGTGGAACCTGTTCCTCCCGCACAAGACCCAGTGGACCGAGGGCCTGTCCAACCTTGACTACGCACCACTGGCCGAGATCATGGGCCGCAGCCACATCGCCTCGCAGGCGTGCAACTGCTCCGCCCCCGATACGGGCAACATGGAACTGCTCACGATGTTCGCCACCCCCGAGCAGCAGGAGCAGTGGCTGTACCCGCTGCTCGAAGGCGAGATCCGCAGCGCCTTCGCCATGACCGAACCGGCCGTCGCCAGCAGCGACGCCACCAACATCGCCTGCCGCATCGAGCGTGAGGGCGACGAGTACGTCATCAACGGGCGCAAGTGGTGGATCTCGGGCGCCGCCGACCTGCGCTGCCAACTCTTCATCCTGATGGGCAAGACCGACCCTGAGGCCGCCCGCCACGTCCAGCAGTCGATGATCCTCGTGCCCCGCGATACGCCCGGCGTCGAGATCGTGCGGGCCCTGCCGGTGTTCGGCTACCAGGATCAAGAAGGGCACTGCGAGATCCAGTTCACCGATGTGCGGGTGCCCGTCACCAACCTGCTCGGGCAGGAGGGGAGCGGCTTCGCGCTGGCCCAGGCTCGCCTCGGCCCGGGTCGGATCCACCACTGCATGCGCTGCATTGGTGCAGCCGAGCGAGCGCTCGAACTGATGTGCCAGCGGGTTACCAACCGAGTGGCGTTCGGTCGTCCGCTGAGCGAGCAGGGGGTGATCCGCGAGTGGATCGCGGACTCCCGCATGGAGATCGAACAGGCTCGTCTGCTCACCCTGAAGGCGGCGTACCTGATGGACACGGTGGGCAACAAGGGTGCGGCGGTCGAGATCTCCTCGATCAAGGTGGTCGTGCCCAACATGGCGCTGCGCGTCATCGATCGGGCGATCCAGGCCCACGGCGGCGGTGGGGTCAGCGACGATTTCCCGCTGGCCGCCATGTACGCCGGCATCCGCACCCTGCGCCTGGCCGACGGCCCCGACGAGGTGCACCGCCGCCAGGTAGCCAAGCGCGAGCTGGCTCGCTACACCTCGACGGAGATCCCGCCCGACGTGGGACGCGTCTGATCACTCTTTGGTGGGGGCCTCGCCGGCGAGGTCGTTCTCCAAATCGTCCACCACCAGATCGAGGTCATCGGCAGCACCCGCTTGGTGCGCAGCGCGCCCGATGAGGTGCGCCGATACCGGTGCCGTGACGAACTGCAACACGATGGCCAAGAGCAGCTTCGACGTGGGAGCGAGTCCGTCGGCCTGCATCGCCGCACCAAGGAGGACGAGCGCCAGCCCGAGCGTGGCGGGCTTGGTAGCCACGTGCATGCGGACGAACACATCGTGGAAGCGGAGTTGCCCCCAGCCAGCCAGCAACGCGAAAAGCGCTCCGATCAGGATGAGCGACGAGCCGACGACGTGCATCAGTTCCCCCGCCGCTCGATGAACCGGGCGAAGGTGGCGGACCCGACGAAGGCGACCAGCGCCACGACCACCGCCACCACCGCGTACTCCGACGAACCGACCAACGCGCCGTAGGCGGCGATGGCCATCACCGCGACGGTGAGAACTCCGTCGAGGGCAACGACGCGGTCGGCCAGGCTCGGCCCGCGCACGAGGCGAACAGTGAAGCCCGCGCCGGCCAACACGAGGACTACGAGGGCGATGGGAATCAAGATCCCTCCGCCTGATTACCGGGGACGCGACCAGCAACGGCCGCTCGTGCCACGGTGGAACCGACGGCCGCGACGGTGCGCCGCTCGATCTCGTAGACGTCGGCGCGAATCTCCTCGATCGTGGAGTACTGGAGGACGTGGATGTACAAGGTCGGCACTTCGGGGTGGATGTCGAGCGTGAGCGTCCCGGGGGTCAAGGTGATGGTGTTGCCCACCGCGGCGGCGATGCCACGAGGGCAGCCCGGGAGCGCAACGGCCACGATGGCAGGACGGATACGGGTGCTGCGTTCGGGGCGAAGCACCTCGATGGCGACCTTCACATTGGCCTCGACCAGCTTCCACGAAAACCACACGACCAGGCTGAGCGTGGCGAGCGGCCGAATAATGGGCGACGCCTCGTTAGGGGAGGCCGCAGGGCGCGGCACGAGCACCAGCAGGATTCCGGCCACCAGAACGCCCCCGACCACGTTGGCCAACGTGAGCCCACCCCAAAGCAGGACCCACACCGCAACCAGCCAAATGGCAAAGATCACGCTTCCCGGGCGGACCGACACGCGGCGGCTCACGGGAGGACCACGCTGACGTAGCTCGAGGGGTCGAGTAGGTCGACCGCAGCTCGCTCGCACAGCGCATAGAGCGGACCGGCCCACACGGCGATGGCGAGCGAGAGCACCACCAGCGCGATCGTGGAGCCGAGCATCGGCGCCGTTCCCCCCCACCGGGCCACCACGCCGCTCGGCTCGACCACGACCTCGGGCTTGCCCCAGAAGGCACCGCCCCAGATCTTGGTCATCGAAAAGAGCGTCAGGACGCTGACGAACAAGCTGACGGCGACCACCACCCAGGCTCCTTGGGAGACTCCGGCCTCCACGAGCGCGAGCTTGGCCACGAACCCCGAAAAGGGGGGGACCCCCGCCAGGCTGAGTGCAGGTAGGAGGAACAGCCAGCCCAGCAATGGGAACCGGCGAGCAATACCTCCAATTCGCCCGAGCCCGCTGCTGCCAGCCGCTTCCTCGACCAGGCCCGACACGAGCAGGAGCGTGGCCTTCAGCACGATCTGGTTCGCCACGTAGAAGATGGCCGCTGCGATGCCGGCGACGGTGAACAGCCCGAGGCCCATGATCATGTAGCCGATCTGGCTGATGATGTGGAAGCTCAAGATGCGCTTCATGTCGGCTTGGGCGATGGCCCCGAGCACGCCCACCACCATGGTGAGCCCCGCGACGGTGAGGATGAGCCCCGAGGGCCGGTCCGAGGGCGGGATGAAGAGCAGCTGGGTGCGGATGATGGCATAGACGCCGACCTTGGTGAGCAGGCCGGCGAACACAGCGGTGACGGGCGATGGTGCCGTGGGGTAGCTGTCGGGAAGCCAAAAGAAGAGCGGGAACACCGCCGCCTTGATGCCGAACACCATGAAGAGCAGCAGCGAGAAGGCCAGCCGGACGGCCTCGGGAAGTTCTCCCATCTTCACCGCGAGATCCGCCATGTTCACGGTGCCGGTTGCTGCGTAGATCAGCGCGAGCGCGGTGAGGAACAACGCCGACGCGATGAGGCTGATGACCACGTAGGTCATGCCAGCGCGCACTTGCTCGCGACGTCCGCCGAGGGTGATGAGCACGTAGCTCGCAGTCAGCATCATCTCGAAGGCCACGAACAGGTTGAACAAGTCGCCGGTGAGGAACGACGCCGCCACACCCGCCGACAGCACGAGGTAGACGGGGTGGAACGCCACCCGGTGGCGCTCGGTACCCCCTTGGCCCATGGCATAGACGAGCACGGCGAGCAACATGATCGACGCGATCGACAACATGATGGCCGAGAGGCGGTCGGCCACCAGCGTGATGCCGATGGGTGCTTGCCAGCCGCCGACCTGGGCCGCGGCAGCCCCGTCCTGATCGACCTTCACGAGCATGACCAAGCTGATGATCGACGTGGCCGTGAGCACGATGACGCCGATGGCACGCTGGACCCATCGCCACCGCCCAAAAGCGATCGACAGGCCCGCGCCGAGGAGCGGCAGGACGACTGGGAGCGGGAGCAGCACCCTCATGCGGGACCCTCATCGTCGTCGTCAGAGACCCGCGTCTCGTCAGACAGCTCAGCTCGGAGCGCTTCTTCGTCGGAGATTTCCCTGCCGCGCGCCCGCCGTTGGGCAGCGATGCGTCGGTCTTCGACGTCGTCCTCGACGAGGTCGTCGCCGGTGAGCTCGAAGCTGCGCCAGGCCAGCGAGAGCAAGAACGCAACGACGCCGAAGGTGATGACGATGGCTGTGAGGGCAAGGGCTTGGGGTAGCGGGTCGGCAAGCGGGCTTCGGCCACCAGAGAACGCCGGGCGTCCACGCCGGCCTGCGGCCAACAGGAGCAAGATGTTGGCGCCGTGGCCAAGAAGGCTGAGCCCGATGATGAGCCTGCTGAGGCTGCGCTGCATGAGCAGCCAGGTGCCGAGTCCGAAGAGCACGGCGGCACTGAACGCAAGGACGACGCTCATCGCTTCGGCTCCTCGAGCGGGGATTCGCCGAAGGCTTCGAACAGCATCAAAACCATGCCGATGACCACGAAGAACACGCCGGTGTCGAAGGGAAGGGCGGAGGTGACCTTGGGCGCGCCCAATGGTCCGAGGTTGAGCGAGACCTTGGCATGCTCGAGCAGTTGACCACCCAAGATCAACGGCACCAGCGCCGTGGTGGTGGTGAAGAACATGCCGATGCCGAGCAGCGTCCACGGCCGAACCCGCACGCCCGCTCGCACCGCGTCGATGCCCCCTGAGCCGTACCGCAGCCCGAAGGCAGTACCGGCGACGAGGCCGGCAATGAAGCCACCACCGGGCTGGTTGTGGCCGGCGAACAGGAGGTAGGCGGCCAACACCAGGACCGAATGGAAGACGACTCGAACGATGACATCGACGATGAGCGAAGGCTTCACGGGGCCACCTCGCTCGGGTCGAGCTGGCGCGATGGCGACGACCCGTCGCGGCGCGGACGCAGCCGCGTGATGCTGACGATGCCAAGGGCGGCGACCACCAAGACCGTGGCCTCACCTATCGTGTCGAGGCCGCGGAAGTCGACGAGGATCACGTTGACCACATTCCGGCCACCGCCCTCGGGTAGTGACCGCTCAACGAACTCATCGGAGATGGTGGGCGCAACCCGTACATCGGTGGCGATGAGCGCGAACGCAAAGACGAACACACCGACCACCACCGAGACCGACACCCGCAGCCACCGGCCGAGCGCCGTGGGGCGCTCGTCGAAACGCGAAGGAAGGCGCCGCAGCACAAGGACGAAGAGCACCGCGCCCAGGGTCTCGATGGCGAACTGCGTCAGCGCCAGGTCGGGCGCACCTTGCAGCACGAAGATCAGCGCCATCCCGAAGCCCACGGCGCCGAGGCACAGCACCGCTGCCATGCGCTGGCGCAAGACCGCCGCCGCCGTGCCAGCGACGATCAGCAGCAAACCCACCGCCCATTCGCCGGGCGACGACGTGAGGTCGAGATCGTTGGGGGCCGGCGCCCCCAGTAGGGCCAGGCCCGGCACCAAGGTGGCCGTCAACAAGATGATGCCGCAGTACACCGGGAGCGATCCGTTCTGCACGATGCCCGTCACCCGGGCTGCGGTGCGGTTCAGGGCTCGCAAGCTGGCCAGGTAGACGTCGTTGCCGTCGAACGGTGAGCGCAGCACCTGTTGCACGCGTCCGACCCGATGGCCGGCCGCCACCACGAGCACCCCGACGGCGAGGGTGAGTGCGGACAGCGCCAACGCGGTGTTGAATCCATGCCAGAGGGCAAGGTCCTTGGCCTTCACGGCGGGGTCGAGGCTCTGGGCGGCGGCCCCGACCAGACCCGAGGCAAGACTGGGGAACACCCCCAGCAGCACGGTGAGGGCAGCGAGCAGAGCGGCGGGCGCCCAGAAGGACAAGGGCGGAGCGGGCGGATCCACGACCTTGGGAACTTCGGTGGAATCGACCGGCTCGAGTCCGTGGAGTCCCTCGAACGCGGCCCCAGGGCGGAAGGCCCCGAGCACCAACCGGCCCGTGTAGGCGAAGGTGAGCATCGAGCCGACCACCAAGCCCGCAAGCACCACGGGGCCCCCGGCTACCCCGCTGTTGACGAACGACTCGTACGCCTTCTCCTTGGCCACGAAGCCGAACAGCAGCGGGACGCCGGCCATCGATGCTCCGGCGATGACCGCCGAGATCCGGGGTCCGTTCCACCCGGGTCCGTACGCGCCCAGGGCACGGATGTCGCGGGTTTTGGTTTGGTGGTCGACGATGCCCACGACCAAGAACAGCGTGGCCTTGAACAGCGCATGGGCGAACAGCACCACGACACCCGCGGCCGTCGCCTCCGGAATGCCGACACCGAAGAGCACCACCATGAACCCGAGTTGGCTCACCGTGCCGAAGGCCAAGATGCGCTTGAGGTCGTACTGGCGCAGCGCGCGCCAGCCGCCGCCGATCATGGTGATGAGGCCGATGACCAACACCACCGGGCGCCACGGCACCTCACCGGCGAAGGCGGGGGCGAGGCGAGCGATCAGGTAGACGCCAGCCTTTACCATCGTGGCCGAGTGCAGGTAGGCGCTGACCGGCGTGGGCGCGACCATGGCGCCGGGCAACCAGCTCGAGAACGGCCATTGCGCAGACTTGGTGAAGGCGCCGATCAGCACCAGCACCAAGCCGACCTGCACCTGGGTCCCGCCCGGGGGTTGGGCCACGAGCTCGGTCAGCTCGTAGGTCCCGGCTGCCGAACCGATCAGCAAGAAGCCGCCCAGCATCGCCAAGCCGCCCGAACCGGTGATGAGGATGGCCTGGAGCGCGGAGGCACGAGCGCGAGCGTCGGTGTCGTTCCAACCCACCAACAGGTACGAGGTGACCGACGTCAGCTCCCAGAAGACGTAGAGCGCCAAGAGGTTGGAGGCAGTGACCACGCCGAGCATGGCGGCCGTGAAGAGGACCAAGAGTCCTGCCAGCCGCGCCATGCCCTCGCGCCCGGCACCGAAGTACCGAGACGCGTAGAGGTGCACGAGCACACCGATGCCGCTGACCAACAGCACCATGAGCAGGGAAAACGCGTCGATCCGGAGATCGAGCGTGAGGCCCAGCCCCTCTACCCATGGCCGACGCTCCACCACGGCGCGTCCGTCGATGATCCCCCCGGCGCGCGCAAGCGCCCAGGCGAACCCGAGCCCGGTGGTAGCGGCTCCGACGACGAACGCGCCACGCCCCAACCGTCGCCCGGCCCCGATGAGCGCGAGACCGACACCGGCCTGCAGCACGAGGAAGGGGATCAGCGGAGGCTCCTGGGAACGAGTTGGTCAACGGCCGCCGCCGCACACTCCGGCGTTCGGAAGCCACCAGGTTACCCGAGCCCGGAAGGGCCTCGGTTCGTGAGGGTCCGTCGAGGCCCTGGCGTCCGGGGTTTGAACCGCATGACCACAGTGGTGCCCCCATCGTTGGGCCGGAACTCGACGCTGTCGGCCAGCATCTTGATGAGCGGAATGCCGAAGCCACCCTCGTAGTCGAGGCGAGAAGGGTCGGTGACCTCGGGGTGCACGTGCAGTCCGTTGGGATCGAAGCCCCCACCATGATCGGTCACGGCAACCTCGATCTGTCCGTCCTGCACCGTGCACAGCATGAGGATCGGTTCGCCCACCGAGCCGGCGTAGCCATTCCGGGCCACGACCCCGTGTTGGGCCATCTGGGCCTGGATGGCGTTCGTGCACGCCTCGGAGATGGCGAGGCGAAGATCGGCCCCGCGCTCATCGTCGAAGAGCGGATCGGTAGCGACGAGGGCGCCGATGACGAGACGGGCGACCGAGACGACCTCGGGGCGAGCAGGAAGCTCGAGTTCCACCACCTCTGCTCCTCGGGCCGGCTGGTGGGTCATGGCGTCACCGAATCCTCAGGCCGATACGGCGTCGTCGATGGTGCCGTGGACGTCGAACACCGCAAGCAGACCGGTGATCTCGAAGACCTTCATGATGCGCGGTTCGGTGCAGACGAGGGCGAAGCCACCACCGTGGGTGCGGACCCGCTTGAGACCACTGATGAGTACGCCGAGGCCCGTCGAGTCGATGAAGTCGACCGCCTCGAGACTCACGCAGATGTGGTGGTGACCGGCGGCGACCAACGAGATGAGTTGCTCACGCAGGCGCGGCGCGGTGGCGACATCGATCTCGCCGCCGACCTCGACCACGGTCCACGGCCCCCGTTCGCTGACCTCGAGTCGAAGATCCATCCACCGCTCCTGCTGCAGCTTTCCCGGTGTTCAGGGTACCGCTGCGGAGAAGGTGCCCTCAGCACCCAACGGCAGACCCGTCGGTAGACCCGTCGGTAGACCCGTCGGTAG